>Ga0307378_10000023_pt1 | contig 289011 bp, 201 predicted proteins | sample UN1MG_FD_202238 | JGI IMG/M metagenome (GOLD analysis project Ga0307378, IMG submission 202238) | Soil microbial communities from Risofladan, Vaasa, Finland - UN-1 | ecosystem: Environmental > Terrestrial > Soil > Coastal area > Acid sulfate soil | place: Finland: Risofladan, Vaasa... | reverse complement strand
ATTCCCAACCGGCCCGACTGGCCTCGCAGCCAGCATAATAGTATTTGGTATAGGTGCAACCACTCAGAAACAGAAAACAGGTGGTCAGAAGTATCACCTTCAACCGCTGCCCGGTGATCGAGCCAATACGATCGCCTTTCACCGTACTACCCATATCCCCTTCCTCGGCAGACGCCGTTTTCGCATTGCATGACCGGTGTGGCACACATCCTTAGTGTCGGGTTTCTCACCCGCTTTCAGCAGGTTCGGAACCCGACCTACGTCAAGAACGTTAATCTCTTCATATGCGGTAGGTCGGGTTCGGAGCGGCCCTCGGCCGCGAGAAACCCGACACCGTTCCCTCGGCAACCGTCATCATCGTAGGTCCGGTTTCGAACCCGAGCTGCGTTCACAGGTATCAGCCCCGCTGTGGAACCCCGGTGTGACAAAGCTCGAATATAGATAGCCCGGTCGGGATTGGCAAGCAGAACTACCGCCGGTCTCCGGCAGGCGTCCGGCAGACCCGCAGCCGGCGTGTCCGCGTTCGCAGGATAGCGGGGGTGCAGCGGCTTTGGTCGGGTCGGACGTCCAATACTGTCCGTAAACGGACAAATTCACCGTTCTGAGAAGAAAGTCTGAACACAACGCAACTTCTGGAGCAACATCACGTCACTAAGGGCGGACTTGATAGGTCAGGTAGTTGGTGTCGTACATGTTTACAACCACGCCGAAACGCGGAGGGGAGTGCTCTGATGAGACGCGCATCGCTGATGATCGCCTGTCTGGTCCTGTTCACGCTGATCTGCACCGGCCTTGTCCTTGCCGACGAGGCGACAACTGAAGAACGCGTAGTGCCCGAAGTGCGGGCCAATCGTATCAATCCCCAGCCACCCGACATCGATGGTGACCTCGATGATGAGGCCTGGAAAAGCGCGAAAGTCGAGTTTGCCCGGGGTTTTACCCAGCACGATCCGGACGAGGGATCGGCAGCCACGGAATCGACGCTGGTCGCGGTGCTGTATGATGACGATGCAGTTTACTTCGGGTTCTGGTGTTATGATTCGGAACCCGACAAGATTGTCCGCAAGCTGGTGCGTCGGGACCGCGAGTCCGAGTCCGACCAGCTCGAGGTGCGCGTGGACCCGTACCATGACCACCGGACCGGCCGTGGATTCAATGTGAGCGCGGCCGGGGTGCAGCAGGACTACCGCATATATAATGACGGTTGGACAGACCAGTCCTGGGACGGCGTCTGGGAAGGTGCCACGAAGGAGCAGCCGTGGGGTTGGACAGCCGAGATGCGCATTCCGTATCATTGCCTTCGCTTTGCGGCCAAGGACGAACACGTTTGGGGAGTGGACTTCGTTCGTTATGTCTGCCGCAAAAATGAGGAAGTGCATTGGGCATATGTTCCCACGTCGGAAAGCGGGTTAACCTCCAACTTCGGGCATCTGACGGGTCTCCGTGAAATCACGCCCGCGCGGCACGTGGAGGTGCTTCCGTACGTCGTTTCCAGTGCCGAGACGACACCTAAGAGCATCGGCAATCCCGACGGCCGCGACCTGGTTTCCAACACCGGTTTTGACTTCAAGTATGGCCTGTCATCCAGCCTGGTGCTGGACGCTGCGATCAATCCGGATTTCGGGCAGGTGGAGCTCGACCAGCCGGTCCTGAACCTGTCCAGCTATGAGACCTATTTTTCCGAACGGCGTCCGTTCTTCGTTGAGGGCGCCAACCTCTTCGAAACCGACTTCGGGCTATTCTACTCGCGGCGGATAGGCCGCTCTCCGCAACGTGATGTTGACGATCCTGAGTTCGATTACTACAGGTCTTATCCGAGGTCTACGACCATTCTCGGCGCCGCCAAAGTCACCGGTAAGCTGGCCGGCAGGACGTCAATCGCCCTTCTCACCTCCGTTACGCAGCGTGAGAAGGCCGAATACGCGGCCGTGACGAATCTGGCTATCGACACTATGCTCGTCGGCGAGGAGCTTCACATGGACACGCTGTCTGCGGACACGGTGTTGCGCAAAGGGGTGGTGGAGCCGGAAGCCGGCTATACCGTTCTCAGGGTGAAGCAGGACGTGTTCGAGAATTCCAGCGTCGGTGGAATGATCACGATGGCGAACCAGGACGGCACGCGTCCGGCCACGTCCGGCGGGGTCGACTGGCGACTTTTTGCGTTCAACGGCGGCTGGCTGGTGCGCGGTCAGGCGATCCTCAGCCGAGGGGACGGCAGTGAAACCGGCTATGGGTTTAACGCGGCAATTGAAAAGGTGAGCGGAGAGCATATTCGTGGATCGGTGGGCACAACCATTAAAGACCCGAAGCTTGACGTTAACCGGCTCGGTTATACTGCGCGCGCCAATACCCGGAGGGTATGGGGATGGATGCAGTACCGCACGAAGAAGGATTGGTGGATTGTCCGCAACAGTTATAACAACGTCAACGCCTGGTCCTCGTGGAACTACGACGGTATCAATTACGAATTGGGTGGCAACTTCAACAACTGGATCGATTTCACCAACAACTGGGGGCTGGGCACCACCTTCTCCGTTCAAGCGGAGAAGTACAGTGACCGGGAGACGCGCGGCAACGGTGTATGGGTGTGGCCGGAGTACCCGACGTTTGCCGGCTACTTTGATCTGGAGACCGACAACCGCAAGGCCGTGTCCTTCCATGTTGCCCCAAGCATGGGTACCGACCGAGGCGGCACCTGGTGGTCAAACCACTTCTGCACCCATTACCGTCCGCGCAGCAACCTGGAATTCGGCCTCGGAGCCACTTACCACCGTACGAACAACGGCACCATCTGGGTGACGAACGTCGGTGACAGGTCGCTGTTCGGGGATCTTGACAAGGACCAGATTTCACTTAGCGCGTCGGCCGGTGTTGTTCTCAACAGGAACCTGACGCTCCAGTTGTCGGCCGTGGGACTTATCGCCGGGCTTGACTACGGCAACTACCGGTATTACGAGGGTGATAATGAATACTCCGATCCCGTAGCGGGGGTTGATGCTGACTACAATTACTCGGCGCTGAACTCCACCATGCTGATTAGGTGGGAGTATCATCCGGGCAGCACGCTGTACCTGGTCTGGACACGGGCGCGTTCCGAGGTTGCCGGCGATGTCAACGATCTCGATTTCTCGCGCGATTTTGAAAGGTTCTTCTCGCGCGGCTCCGAGAATCTGTTTCTGGTCAAGACCAGCTACTGGCTGAACATTTAGGCCTGGGCGTTCCCTCGGGACCAGACGGAAACCTGATGCCCCTGTCCGCGTACGGGCAGGGGCATCGTCATGACTACTGGTCAGCCGGAGGCTTGACCGGCGACCACTCGCCGAAAGCCTCCGCCACGATCTTGCATCTTCCGGTTGAAGTCCACACCTCGTTGGCGTTGTAACCCCATGCAAGGTACTCCGACCCGCCTCCGCCGGTGGTGGTGATGAGAAACCGATTGTTCAGGTGTCCGAAATAGTCCGCTCTGGTCGAGGGCGACTCGGAATCGCCGCCGGACGGATCCACCGGCATCCAGCCATAGCCGGGCAGGTAAACCTCGACCCAGCGGTGGTAGACGTCGTCCCACGATGCGTCGTCCCCCCGGATGACCACCGATCCGGCGTAACGTGCCGGGAGACCGGCGGCGCGACACATGGATATGTACACGAAAGTGTACTCGGAGCAGGAACCGTTCCCGCGTTCCAGGACGGTGGGGGCGATGTTCCAGCCGCCCACGCGTTCATATTCCAGGTGCTCGATCAGGTAGTTGTATATCTTCCGCGCGATCCAGTACGGGTTAGTTTCATCGCCGAGCGCGGCCTTGAGCGCCTTCTGGATGATGGGATTGTCCTTTGAGAACTTGGTATCGTCGATTAGATAGGCCTCTCGGATCTCCGGCGGTATGTCGTCCAGTTTGCCGACTTTGTCGGGAAAGACGAAGTATCGCGTCTCGTACAGTTTTGCTTCGGCCAGCATCGTCACGTTGGTGAACCGGGCCGGCCCCAGGTCGGTAAAGCGGAAATGGGCGACTTTCTGTCCCCACTTGTCGGTCAGGATGTCCTCGGGCTCCGGATCGAACGTCACCGGCCCGACCAGTTCCTGGTTGTCGAGGTTGTGAGGCACGGCCAGGTAGACGTCGAGCGTGTTGAGCGTGCCGGGGCCGTAGTTCCTGACCTGGTGAACAAACTCGACCTGTTCGTGTTTTTCGTTCGACCGCGAAAGCTTCGTGCCGTCGTCGACGACGAGCTTGTAGATCAGGTCGGTTTCGTAGTCGACGCTCCACAAGTTTGCGCCGTCGTAAGTCAACCCGGCGCCGTGCGGCCCGGGGGCCTTGAGGCTGACAATGACGTCCCCCTTGTCCGGGGTGACCATGTAGATCATGTCCTTGTATCGGTCCGAAACCCAGAGGTACGTGCCGTCATAGGCCAGGCCGCCCGGGTGGGATGACGGTGCGGGAATCGATACGATGGTGGTGCCGTCTTCGCTGCTGATCTGATGGATCTGGTCGCCGCCGTCGTCGGAAATCCACAGGTACCCGTCCCCCCAGGCCAGATCACCGGGGGCCGAGATCGGGCAGTAAATCGTCTGTTCCACGATCCGCGTTTCGGGGTTGATGGCAAAGATGAGTCCCTCGCCGCCGTCCACGCACCAGAGGCGCGCCCCGTCCCAGGTCAGCCCGACCGGTATGTATCCGGGCGCCGGCAGGGAGTCCACCACCTTGCCGTCCGCCGGTGTGATCTTGTAAATCATGTCACTCTTCCGGTCGGCGTTCCACAGGTACGTGCCGTCGAAACACAGTCCCTGCGGGCAGCTGAGCGGTACGGGGAAAGTCTGCACCGTGTCGCCGGGGGCGGCGAAGCCCACCTGCCCAAACAGCAGGGCGCACAAGAGCATGCACCCGGTACTGATCGTTCTATGCATCAAAGCCTCCTCCTGGTTGGTTCGGTCGATTTCAACCCTTTCCTGGGAATGTCAGTGTATGCCTGCAGCGTCTACAATTCATGGCAATGGCGGCCTCGGCGGGATGCTCGTACTCGTGGCACGAGTCCATTAAGTTAGCAGAATCACCCGGCATGTCAAGTCAAAGCCGGGGATTCGACGGCGTCGAGGTAAGCAGAATCGCCGGTGGGGGAAGGGCCGGGCGGCCCGCGGGGAGCCGTAATAAATGTGGACTGAAGGCACCAGAACGGGACCGGGGAGCACCGATTTTGTTAAAGATCGGTTGACAGAACAAACCGAAACCTGTTATTTTCGTGGTCCAAATAGCCGTTCAGTCGCGGGTTAGTGCCGCACTGGGATAATACTGAAGGAGAGCGTAACTGTGAGTCCTCTCGTTATCGTCATCATTGCCGTCGTGATCGTGGTCGCGGCGATTGTCGTAGTTGTCCTGAAGAACTACCGGAAAGTGGGGCCCAACGAGGTGCTGATCATCTCGGGTGGCAGAAAGCGCACGGTGACTCTGCCCGATGGCGCGACGCGAGAGGTGGGGTACAGGTTCCGGATTGGCGGAGGCACGTTTGTCAAGCCGTTTATCGAGCAGGCCGAGATTCTGCCTCTGGAGATAATCCCCATGGACATCCAGGTGGCTGATGCCATCTCGACAAATGGTATTCGCTGCACTTTCAAGGGTACGGCGGAGGTCAAGATTGCCGGAGACGAGGGCTCCATTCACCTTGCCGCTGAGCAGTTCCTGGGCAAGCCGCTGACCGATATTCGTGACGTGGCGCTTCGCACGCTGGAGGGATCGACGCGGGCGCTGATCGGTACTATGAACCTTGAATCCATCAACAGGAACCGTAAGGACTTCGCCGGCAAGGTATTCCAGGACGTTAGCGCCTATTTTACCAACATGGGTCTCAAACTCCTGTCGTACAACCTCAAGGAGATTACTGACCCCTCCGGCTACCTGGAAGCCCTTGGCAAGCCGCGCATCGTCGAGGCCCAGCGCGACGCCGAGGTAGCCGAGGCACAGGCTGCCCGCGACGCTATAATCAAGTCGGCCGAGGCAAAAAAGGAAGGGGACATCGCCAAGATTCTCGCCGAAACGAAGGTTGCTGAGGCTCACCAGGATTCTGAATCGAAACGGGCTGAGTTGCAAAAGGAACTCAATCGCAAAAAGGCCGACGCCGACTTCGCATACGAACTCGAACGCCACAAGCTTAACCAGGAGCTGAAAGCTGAAGAGGCCAAAGTAAGGCTCATCGAAAAGGAATCGGCTATCGAACTGGAGAAGCGGGAAATCGAGCGTGTGGAGCAGGAGCTTCAGGCCAGAGTTCGTAAGCCGGCCGAAGCGGAACAGTTCCGCGTGGAAGCCGAGGCCAAGGGCATGGCCGAGGCCAAACGGATTCAGGGGCTGATCGAGGCCGAACTGATCGAAAAGGTGGGTGAAGCCGAAGCTGACGCGTTGCGCAGGAAGGGGGAGTCATGGAACAGCTATTCTCAGCCGGCCCTGCTTCAGATGATATTCGAAAAGCTGCCTGAACTGGCCAGGGAAATGGCCGCACCCATGTCAAAAGTTGACAAAATCGTGCTGGTCTCAAGCGATGGCAAGCTGGGGACTTCCAAGATTACCGGTGAGCTGGCGGCGATGATGAGCCAGTTGCCCACAGTGGTCAAGGAACTATCCGGGTTCGACCTGGAGGGCTGGCTGAAAAAGCTGGCTGACGGGACGAAGCAGGAGAAAGCCAGGGTGTCAGGCAAGCCGTCGACGACGAGCAATCCGGACAAGGGATAAGCGATGATTTCCAACAGGATCGGCCGGCTGGAGCTATCCCCCACCCTTCGTATCAACGCCAAGGCCAGGGCCATGACGGCCGAGGGAATTGACGTTATTGATTTTTCCGTGGGGGAACCGGATTTTCCGACTCCGGCCGATATCAAGGATGCCGGCAAGCAAGCCATTGACGCCGACTTCACCAAGTACACCGCCAACGACGGGATCCCCGAACTCAAGGACGCTATCAGGGCGAGGATGAAGGCGGACCACGGGCTGGAGTACGGCCGCAATGAAATAATCGTTTCCTCGGGGGCCAAGCAAAGCCTGTACAACCTGTTTGTCTCGATTCTCAACCGGGACGAGGAGGTGGTCATTCCGGCCCCATACTGGGTTTCTTACCCCCAGCAGGTGCTGTTGGTCAAGGGCAAGCCGGTAATCGTCCGGACGCGAGAGGAGAATGGTTTTCGCATCACGCCGGAGGAGTTGAAGGCCAACATCAACTTCAACACCAAGGCCCTGATATTGAACAATCCCAGCAATCCGACCGGTTCGGCGTACACCCGTGACCAGTTGCTGGAACTCTGCGAAACTGCGGTCGCCGAAGGCTTGCTGATCGTAGCCGATGAAGTCTACGAGAACATCATTTACGACAGCTACCGGTTTTATTCCGTGGCGTCGCTCGGGGACAAGATCAGGGAGAAGAGCGTAATTATCAACGGCGTCTCGAAATCATACTCCATGACGGGTTGGCGGATCGGCTACGCGGCCGGGCCGCGCGAGATCATCGCGGCCATGAACATCGTGCAGTCTCACACCACCTCCAACGCCAACTCGATTGCCCAGAAGGCCGCGGCGGAGGCGCTTTCGGGTCATCGGGCTGAGATCAATCGCATGGTGGCGGAGTTTCAGACCCGCCGCAACTGCATGCTGGCCAAACTTCGGCGCATACCGGGCATCTCGTGCTACGAGCCGCAGGGGGCGTTTTACCTGTTTCCGAACGCCTCGACTTATTACAACACCGAACACGGTGGTATGAAGATACGCAACTCGTACGGCCTGGCCTACTACCTGCTCAAGGAGGCGGGCGTAGCCGTCGTGCCGGGCAGCGCGTTTGGTGCCGAGGAGAATATCCGCCTGTCGTACGCGACGTCGATGGACAACATCGAGGAAGGTACGGAACGGATTATAGAGGCCATGTCCAGGCTGAAGGAGTCGCCGAAGTACAAGCGGGTCGCACTGCAGAACGTCATGACCCATCCTCGCGCAGCCACCAAAGCCGAGACGGCCGTATCGCTCGAGGAGCGGGATGCGCTCGTGCAGGAGGCCGAGGCGGCCCTGCCGTATGACCGCTATTTCGAGTGGAACGCCAACATCAACGGCATCATTATTCAACTGCGAACCAACGTCCCGCACCTGTATGACTTCTGGGTCGAGAACTGGTACCCGGCGCAGTTGGAATCCGACCTGGAACCGCACGGGGTCATCTACGCGGTCGATGGTGTTCCCGGGCGAACGCCGTACGCCTACTACAACCCCGACATGAAGACGGCGGTTCTGTTCAACACCTCGTACTATGGGCAGGTCCGGAACTGGGCGCTGGCCATGGTGGCCCAGGCAAGTGAGCGCCTGCTTGACGTGCACGGGGTCCGGGCGGCGTGCGTGGACTACGGCGGTCTCGGCCTGGCGCTCATCGGTCCCAAGGGACTCAAGCGGGGTTCGACCTTCTTCAGGCTGCTGGAGGATGACGATGCGCGGTTTCTCACGAACGACTGGGCTTTTGTGCGCTACCGTGGAAACGAGGCCGTTGCCGACGCTCCGGAAAGGAAGCTTTACTTCAAGACGGCGATCGCCAGGACCTTCCCGCGGTACGCCCGGATCTTCGACCGCAGCAAGTGTGAGAACGTGGTAACCACCCGGGCCGACTGGACCAATATGAAGGAGTTGGGCGATGAGTGCCCGCTGGACCTGGGAGAACCTTACTGCTACTGGGGCTCCGCGGACTCGCGGGCCATGGTCGATCCGGCGTGGATCGGCGGCCCGGACAAGTACGTGAAGCGCTCACGCCTGCAGGCCGTCGTCCTGCTGTCCTATGAGCCACACGCACGGGGCGTCGAGAAGCTCTCGGAGGCGGACGCCCTTGATTATATCACTGAAGGCAAGTACCGGCTGCCGGACGGGGCGGGCGTGAGTCCGTTCAAGACGCAGCCATTCTTTAATCCGTACATGCTGGTCTCGTCGCCGGACCAGGAAGACCTGCAACGTCGCAATTTCCACCAACTGTTCCGCGTGGCTCAAGCGTACAAGGTGAACGTAGCATCGATTCCACCTGAAGCGCTAAAGGCTCGGATACGGGATTTGATGGGATAGGAGGCCCGCTTGGCCAACACGTTGGGAATAATCAAACCGGACGGCGTGCGCCGCAGACTTGTAGGCAGGATCATTACGAGGATCGAAGACGCCGGCTTGATCATCAGGGGCTTGAAAGTCCTTCGGCTGACGAGACTGGATGCGGAGAAGTTTTACGCCGTGCATGAAGGCAAGCCGTTTTTCAAGCCGTTGATCGAGTATATGACGTCGGGACCCGTCGCCGTGCTGGTCATCGGCGGCCATGGCTCCATCGAACGCTGGCGAGACCTCATGGGTAGCACGGACCCGGCCAAAGCCGCGTACAACACGATCCGGCGCGAGTACGGTACGTCGATGCAGAAAAATATCGTCCACGGGTCCGACAGTGTGGAGACGGCCCGGATGGAAGTAGCATTCTTCTTCGGCGAAGAGGAGATTCTCCCCAAGGAAACAAGCTGACATGTCCGATTCCTTGTACCAACCCGAATTGTACGCCCGGTTTTGCCGGGATCTCCAGCGTCGCCTGAAAGGCCCCAATATCAGGGACGTGGAACTGGCGGACCTGCGCGAGGCCGCAATCCAGACCGGGACGCAGACGAAGTTCGGATCGTGGGGCTGGCGGTCGGCCGTCTCGAGCCGAATCGCGGAAAAAACTGTCTGTCTGGGTTCAGAAGCGGTGCGCGAATCGCACCCTTCCGAGAACAAGAAGCGGATAATCGCCAACGCTCAGGCGGAGTTGGACAAAGTGCTGCACCTGATGGAAACCATGTCCTTTGTCCGGTTGCGCCGTCAGATGGGCAGGAACTCCGAGTACAACCCCAAATGTAACCTGTACATGTCGGTGGCCGACCTGAAAAACTACCGCTTGGCCTACATGTGGGGAAGCACCATGCGGCCGGTCACCAAAGACCCGGGACCGGAATTTACGCTCATTCACATTCCCGAAGAACACCACCTGCGGCAGCAGGCGCTGGTCCTTCCTGACCACAACCTGACTCTCGTGCTGGGCTCGGATTACATGGGGGAAGACAAGAAGGGTTTTCTCCGCAACGGGATGCACACGGCCGATGCCCTGGGCATGCTGGGACTTCACGCCGGCACGAAGGTTGTGATTGTCCGTGACCCCGGCACCGGCAAGCTGAAGAAATACGGCGTGTTCCTTTTCGGCCTTTCGGCCACCGGCAAGAGCACGTGGTCATGCCACCAGCTCGGCCTGGACTGGTCGAAGGGTGAGCGCACTCTCGTCTGCCAGGATGACATATGTTTTCTCAAGAGTGATGGGGCCGCCTTCGGCTCGGAAGCCAATTTCTTTGTCAAGACCGACGTGGAGGAACGACTCCAGGAAGCCATGTACAGCGCCCTGGTGCACAAGACGGCCCTCTATGAAAACGTGATGATCAACGCCGCCGGTGACCCTGGCTTCCTCGACGAGAACCTTTGCGGCAACGGCCGCGCCGTGATAATGAAGAAGCAGCTTAAAATCAAGCGGGGACGCGGGCCCTTCTCCATGAAGAACATCTGGTACCCTTCGTACAACCTGCCGCCGCTTGACGAGCTGGACGGGATTATTTTTGCGTTCATCACTCGTCGTAACACGATCATGTCCTTTGCCCAGAGGCTGACGCCGATGCAGGCGGTTCTCGCCTACCTCTGGGGGGAGTCGAGCCACAGTTACGCCTCTAACCCCGCCAAAGCGGGTGAATCCGTACGGATTGTGGGCACCGATCCGTTTATTGTCGGCTCACGTGCACACAAGGTAAATCAGTTCTACCGGATTGTGATGACCCTGGCGGACAGCTATCCCGGTAAGGTCTTCTTTTACCAGTATAACACGGGCGGGATGGGGGAGATCCTCGAGCCGGCCAGCCCGGGAGGCAAGAAGAAAGTAGTCCGCAAGACGGTTCGGGTGCCGATCGATACCATGGCGGCCATCCAGCGCGGCGACCTGCGAGGCACAAACCAGTACCGGGAGAGCATCCTGGGTACCGAGGAGATCGTCTCGGCGGAAGGAGCCGATCTGAGCCAGTTCACGCCGGAGAGATACTATTCACGCGAGCAGATCGACGACTATGTTCGCGATCTGGTTGACGGTCGGCGCAGGTTCACCGAGGGCGTCGCCGAGGAAGGGCTTCTTCCGGAAATCATGGCCGCCGTCGATGAGTCTTTCAGGATCGCGCCGGAGAAGGAGGCCAAGGTCTTCATGCCATCGAAGAAAGAGGAAGTTCCCCCTCCGAAGCGCAAACCGGTTACTCGCCTCACGGACTGGAAACCTAACCCCCGCCTGGGTCGTGGCCGAGGCTGGCGCTACGGTTGATGCGCCCGGGCCTGGCAGCTGGAATAACCCGACATATGCTTCATGGGTTGTGATCAGACATGACCCGATGGTTGTGAGGATTACGACTGCCGTGTCGACGTTATGCACAACAAGGCGTGCATGGTCAACAGGCCTGGAGTGGGCAGATCATGATCCGGATAGTCACCCAGCCCCCTCTACCACGACCTACCCAATCCGTTAAATGCCATTTAACTTTCCACCGCCCGGGAGCGTGCGCCGTCACCCTCTATCCCCACCTTCTAATATCGGCTATAACACTGACAGAACCTGACAGTGTGAGTACGTACTATTTGATATAATTGGTACTTTCGCAAAAGGAACTTTTGCATTATCTTATAAGACAAAGGGTTCTGCGTTTTTCGGATGGCAAGTCCGACTAACGAATCGGCATCAGCCCGGGTACTCGTCAGAATATGGGCAAACCAGCTTCCAAAATCTACGCCTTCAGTAAGCTCCTCTCCCAGAACGACCTTTGCCAATCCTGGCGGGCCAGAATCATCAGTTCCGCCAGGCAATGCCTGGTCAAGACCCCGGTAGAGGACTCGCCACTGGGTGTTTCCACCGCGGTGTCGATTCTCACCGAATCGCACCGTTGCCAGAAACTCCTGCACTCCACAAGAGTTGTTTCGTCCCGGAACAAGAGCATCGAGGCCGGGCGTCTGTATGTCCAGTATCCATGGCTCGAGCCGTCCGTCTGGCGCGCGCTGACACCGGAAGTATTCTGGTCTGAGATCGAATCCGTATGTCGTCAGGTCTGTCTGGCCATTGATTACGTCCATTTGCTCGGTTTAGTCCACTGCGACCTGAAATTCAGCAATTTCATGGTGAACGCCAACGGCGCGAAGCCGGTCGTGGTACTGGTGGATCTTGATTTTCTATGCCCGATCGACTCCAAACCCAACGCCAAGGTGTTTGGTACGCCGCGGCACATCGCCCCGGAAGTACTTGCAAATGATCGAGTTAACGCACAATCGGACAACTACTCCCTGGGCGTGTCGTTGCGTGACTACCTCCAGGCCTGTCCCGCTTCAGGAAAAACCGGCGGCCGCGCGGCGGACGGGGCCGGCGACAAGCTCGCCGCACTGGCCGATCGGCTCACGGAACAGGATTATGTGCGCCGGCCCAGGTTTCTCACCAGCGCGTTGCATGAACACGGCCTGACCGAATCGGGGACGTTCGACGCGGACTTGAAAAAGCTCCTCTCGTCGGTGCTGCTCTCCCGGTACCGCGTCACCGGTGCTGACAGTCTGAGCACGCTCAGGGGGCTCAAGAAATTCGTTTCCGACGGCAACAAGATAATCGGGCTGCACGATGACGTGCTTGACGGCTTGGCCTCAGTCCACGCCGTCAACAGACGGGCGGCTTTCGGCGTTTTCAGAGCCATGCTCCGGATGGCCGGACTGGAGCGGCAAGCTGACTACTGGCATATCACTCTGGACGAGGATAGCCTTCAGGGCGTGTACACGCTGCTGGAACGGCACCATCGGCCCTCGGTCGGGATAGCGGCTCGAGAGGGGTCGGCGCTCGACGGCGAACCGGCAACGTGCCTGGTCGAAGAGGATATGGCCAAAGCGCAGGAACTCAGGCAGCAGGGTCACCTTGAGAGATCATACCTGGTTGTCAGAAACTGTCTCAGACTCATATCTGAGGACCGCACAGGAATCGAAACGGCCATTGTGGAATCGGTGCTGGCCGAGGCCGGTTCGCTGGCCCGGTCCCTGAACAGGCTTGGTGAAGCTGCACAGCACCTTGCACGGTTGCTTGAGATTCGCGACAGTCGAGCCGGCGCCAGGCCGCAGTTGCTGCATGATCTGGCGTCTCTGAATATCAAGCTCGGTCGCTTTGCGGCCGCCCGCCAGCTGCTTGACCGGGGACTGCACGATACCGAAGCGGCGGGGGAGCACGAGCTACGGCTCCGCCTGCTCCGTCTGGAGGCGTGGTTGCTGATCATGGACGGCGACTACCGCCAGGCCGGGCTCCAGCTCTCGTCGATCCTGGCGACGGCCATAAAACGGGGCTTGTTTGAGACGGTGGTTATGGCCCACTACACGAGCGGCGTGCTGCACTGGCGCAAGGGGGATTTCGAAGAGGCCGAGCGTCACCTGTCGGCGGGTTTTGAATTGGCCCAGAGCAAGCATTTGCTCCCGCAGACAGTTCCGGTCATCTCGACGCTCTCGGCGCTTTATAGCGAGTTGGCCGAGTACGACAACGCCGTCAAGTATGGGAAGTTGGCGGTCAAAGTGGCCTCGAGCCCTGAGCATCTGGCGGCCCTGCCGTCCGTCTGCCTGGCCATCACGTTTGCGTATACCCGTCTGGGCGAGTACCAGAAATCCGAACACTGGCTGCAACGCTACCTGAACATGAAGATGCTCGAGGACAGCAAAAAGCAGCTGCTGGTATACTATCTCAACTACGGTTTCCTTCAGTCCAATCGGGGTGACCATGCCGGCGCCAAGGAGTTGTGGCACAAGGCCCTTGAGTTGGCCGACCGGGTCAGATCACCGAAACACGTCGGCAAGATATACCACTGCCTTGCGGAATCGGCGTTTTTTGAAGGGGACACACAGGCGTGTGATTCTTACCTGGCAAAAGCCAGACCGCTCTTTGAAGAAATCGACGACAGGGCATCGCTGGCAGAGCTCGATCTGATCGCGCTGCTCGAGGACATATACTACCACAAAACCGACCGTCACGCCGAACTGCTTTCACAGGCGCGGACCTTGATACGGTACAACTGTCGCTACTACGCGGTGCTTTGCGTCTTCCACTTGCTGATGCAGGCTGACGATGCGCTGCGCCCGCATGCGCTGCAGGTCGTCCGACCGCTGGTCTCGCTGATCGGTCGATCCGGGCCGCCCCTTTTCAGAGCCGTATCCTGCCTTCTGGGCGCCACCGGTGTCGCCGATGCTGACACGGCCGCTCAGATCAGCGCGTGGAAAGAAGTCTTCAGGATACTGCTTGGTGCCGACAGCCGGTTTCTTGCGGCGCTTGTCGGTGTGAAGGTGGGTCGGCTCTATGCCAAGACAACCAGGGGCAAACATGCCAAGAAGTTCTTCCTGCAATCACTTCGCCTCCTGGAAACGCTGGGGAACGACTACCTGTCCAAAAGCATCCAGCTTCGTTTGGAGGAGGTGTCCGTTACCGCCGACAACCAGGAGCGTCTGGTGGATTCGTTCCACAGCGTATCACTGATTTTGCGGGAGATAAAGAACCATAAAGAGTCCATCCAGCGGCTGGTGCAATTCGCGGTCGACCAGACCGGAGCCGAGCGCGGTGTTCTCCTGCTAAAGAGGCAGGATTCCTCCGACCTTTACATAGGCGCTGCAGTCAACTGCGATGAGCAGAGCCTGACGGACATTATGGACATCAGTGCCACGCTTCCCAGGAGAGCGGCCAGGGAGCTGGTGCCGCTGGTCATTGAGAACGCACTCTCCGATCGGCGCACCAGGGAATACCAGAGTATCGTTTATCACAACATTCTGTCGGTAGTATGCATACCGCTCACGGACGGCGAGGAACTGCTGGGGGTGCTTTACCTGGATCATCACAGCATTCCGGCCCTCTTTGACAAGCAGGACCTCACCTACATACAGTCCATCGCCAACTTCATCGCGGTTACGCTGACAACAATACAGGATTACAAGAGCCTGAACCTGACGAACGTCGAGTTGATCAAGGACCTCAACCGCCTGGGGAACCAGCGCTCGTTTATCACCAGGGACCCCTCGATGATTCGGCTGTTTGAGAAGCTTCCGCAGATTGCCCGGACCACCGCGCCGGTGCTTATCATGGGCGAAAGCGGCACCGGCAAGGAAATACTGTGCCACACCGTCCATGACCTGAGCCAGAGGTGTGACAAGGCTCTGATTAAGCTCAACTGCGCCGCCATAGCCTCGACGCTGATCGAGGGCGAACTCTTTGGAGTCGCCAGGAGTACGGCCACCGGGGTAGCCGAGCGCGACGGCAAGTTCGCGGCGGCTGACGGCGGCACCCTGTATCTTGACGAGATCGGTGACATGCCGCTGGAGGTTCAGGCCAAGGTGCTGCGGGTCCTGGAGTATCAGCAGTTCGAGAAGGTCGGCAGTAACCGACCCACATACACTGACATCAGGTTCATCTACGCGACCAACAAGAACCTGGTCAAAATGGTCAAGGCAGGAACGTTTCGGGAAGATCTTTACTACCGAATAAACACCATTGCCATTGAAATCCCGCCGCTGAGAGAGCGGCCGGACGACGTGCCGCGCCTGCTGGAGCATTTTACGCGGCTCATGTCAGCCGGCCGAAAGCCACCGAGATTCTCCTCTACCGCGGTCGAGGCTCTCATATCTTATGCGTGGCCCGGCAATGTCCGCGAACTCAGGAATCTGGTGGAGCGCTGCTGTATCCTGCATCCCGGGGCGACCGTAAGCGCGGCGACGCTCCCGGAGGACATACAGGATTCCGGGCGCAAGCACGGGCAGCGCAAGGGATTGGTGGCCGCCGTTGAGATTGCGAAGATTCGAGAGGGACTGAACCGTTCGAACTGGAATCAATCCCAGGCCGCCAAACTGCTGGACATACCACTGTCAACTCTTCGCAGAAAAATCACCAAGCACGGTATCAACAAAGGCATCTGACCCCCCAGGGTTTTGCCACCTTACCGTTTTGAGCGGTCTTTTGCGTGCCGTGACTCTTATGTGAGACATGGCGTTACAGCATCGCCGCAGAAGGCCGGCAAAGAAACGGCAAACAGGGTGTTCCTGCCGGCTGACCCTCTTGTCCCTAACTCATTCGTGGCCAGACGCTTAGGGTAATCATCCTCAATCAGCCCAGCCCGGCAAGCCGTTTGTTGAACCTCCAGGCGCAGGCCAGAACTTCAACTGCGCTTAGGAGGTGCAATGAGATCCAAGCCATTGGCAACGAAACTGATCGGCTACCTGCTGATTGCGATGGTAGTCGTGCTTATCGGTTCTGCAGTCTCACCTTCTCTGGTTCTGGCGGACGGTACTACGGTTGATCCACCGGTCGAACTAGATCCTGATTCGATTCAGGCCGCAGCCCCATCGTCCGCTGATATGTCGGTATTGGAGTTGATGCTGTTGTTACTGCTAACCGTGTAATCGAGGAGTGGTCATGGAGGGGGCGGGCGCGCACCCTCCTGATCGTCATCGACCATGGCAGAGGCAAATAAAACCTTCAAGATCCTGCAGTTGATTAACCTCCTGCACCACCGACGGAGTGTCACTGTCAAGACCATCAAGGAAGTCTGCGGCGTGTCCGATCGTACGGCCTACCGATACCTTAACGCCATTTCAGAAACAAACATACCGGTCTACTTCGATAAAGCCGAGCGTGCCTACCGGCTGAGCCGCCCGGACGTGCTTCACATCGATGACCTGTCGCTTGGAGAAGCGGTGATCGCCACGTTCGCCCTGAAGCTCCTGAGCCGGTGCGTGAACGAAGAATACCGTGACGACGTGGAAAAGCTTCTTACCAAGCTGCTGGCCCATGTCCCGTTTGCCGTGGAGGAGGTGCTTCCGGCGCTCGATCACATTCTTGAATCCGGTATTGCCTACGACAACCACTCTGAGAGGTTATCCTCCCTGCTGATTCAGGCGGCTATCCTGTGCAACAGGAAAGTGCGCTTGACCACCCGGGACAGTTTTCGCGATGATAAGGACGTCGAGATCGACAATCCCTCGCTGCTGTTCAAGAAAAGCTGGCAGCTTGTGGGCGGCGAACCCCGGGAGGGGGTTGTGGCGCCGCTCGCCGAGATAGACAAGGTGACAATCGTTTAGTTCGACCGCTTCCGTTTAGATACCCCCCTGTTCTTCCCGTTCATCCCTGATCTTCGCCTTGTGCCGAATGCCGCCATGTCGCCCGGGATGCCGGTTGTCAGCCGGATTCAGCCCGCAGCTTGTGATTGCTCGCCTGCGGGCGGCAGGAAATCGCTTGCCGGTACCTGCGACCTCTTGTAGCTTGGCTGGTGCATGGGTCCGCTGATCGCTGAAGTCCGGACGGATCTTTGTCGGCAGAGGCGAAGGATTGACAAGAGAAGAGGAACAACGATGAGGTACTCACTGCGTAACTGTCTGGTGTCGTGGGCAATAGCACCGGCTCTGATCGCCGGGGGAGCGTCGGCCGAAAAGAAGATCGCGATCGAGAAACTCGATGATCTTCCGCGCCACACCTACCGGATTGACGTCAAGGCCGTGGATCTCTTCCACGACGAGGCGGCGCTGGCGAAGCTGGCCGGCGAAGTTGAAAATGATCTGAAAGCCGACCTTCAGACCTACGAGATCAAGGACAAGACAACACTCAAGGACTACTACGCGACTCTCGGCACGGTGGCGTTGCTGCAGGCACGCTACGATGAATACCTGGCGCATCTGGAGTCGGTCCGGCAGTTGGAAGACAAGGAGGCGTCGCGGCTGATGTTCGGTCTCTTTTCCAGAGCATACATCAAGGCTGCCGGGCTCGGGGCGGGCGACCTCACGGAAGGGATACGGGCCGAATACAGTTCACTTGTAAATGAGTTGCCGTACGAAACCGTCGAGGCTGAAATCAGGTCCGCCAAGGGCAGGGCTGAGATGCTCTCGGAAAACCTGCTGGCCGGGATTATAAGTACGCGTATCCAGCCGGTGCTCGATCAGAGCGGCGGCGAAGTAAGCAAGGACATCGCCGTTTCGCTGCTCGGGCGAGCCTACACCGTCCGCAACTACCTGCCGTATAAGGCCGTCGTGCTCGACGTGCTGAACGCCTATCTTCAGGCGCACCGGGTTGAGAAGCCGAACATCTGGACTGAGCGCGAGGCAGAGGTGACGCAGGGCAGCGGCAAAGCGCCCGTTGTCGTGGCCATCTGGGATTCGGGCACGGATGTGGACGTCTTTGCCGACCGGCTCTGGACCAACGATAAGGAAATCCCGGACAACGCCATTGATGACGACGGTAACGGTTTTGTCGACGACGTGCACGGCATCGCCTACACTCTTCACAGCGACAAGACCACCGGCCTGATGTACCCGATCGGGGATGTGGCGACGGACAGGCCGCGCCTTCAGCGACTGATGAAGGGTCTGACCGATATAGGCTCCGGAGTCGAGAGTGAGGAAGCCTCGGATCTGAAAAAGCTCCTCGGCAGCATGGACCCGTCGAAGGTGCAGCCGTTCTTCGAGAACATCGGTCTGTACGGCAACTACTGCCACGGCACTCACGTGGCCGGGATTGCGGCGCGCGGCAATCCCTATATCCGGTTGATGACCGCCCGCATCACATTCGATCACAAAATGATGCCCGAGGAGCCGACTGTTGCGCAGACCCGCAAGGACTCGTTAGCCTTGGCTCAGACGGTTCAGTATTTCAGGGACAACGGGGTCCGGGTGGTGAACATGAGCTGGGGTGGTGACCTGGCGTCGGTCGAGAAGGATCTCGAGGCCAGCAACGCGGGAGGCACCCCCGAGGAACGGAAAGCGCTCGCCAGGCAGATCTTCGAGATACAGAAGCAGGGGTTGTTCGAGGCCATCAAGAACGCGCCGGAGGTGCTCTTCGTCACGTCGGCGGGCAATACCGACGATGACGTCATCTTCGATGAAGTTATCCCCAGCGGCTTTGACCTGCCGAACATTTTCTCGGTTGGTGCCGTAGACCAGGCTGGGGAAGAAACAAGCTTTACGAGTTTCGGCAAGGTGGACGTGTACGCCAACGGTTACGAAGTGCTCAGCTACGTGCCGGGCGGGGACGAAATGAAACTCAGTGGCACCTCGCAATCGTCGCCGAGTGTAGCCGGCCTTGCGGCCAAACTGCTGGCTTTGCGTCCGGACCTTACTCCTGCCCAGGTGCGGGAGCTTATCGAGAAGGGGGCTGATGAAAGAACGGCCGGTGAACGGACCGTGCGCCTTGTCAACCCGAAGCGGTCCATGGAGCTTCTGGCCGCGATGGATTGAGGAAAAGAGGCCGGCAGCCTGCCGGACCGGTGAGTATATGAAAAGCGGGTGCGCCAGGGCGCCCCCGCTTCTCTATCCGATTTCGCCACGATCGGGACGGGCGAAAATGCCGATCCCGGCGCCGCTATTTCGTGACTTCGAGTATGTTTATATTCCTCTTCTTGAGCTCTTCCATAAACCTGTCGGCCACCTTCCCCTTGATGCAGTCCTCCGGCGGGACGATTCCCTTTTCCGTGATCAGTCCTTCCATCAGAAGCTTGGCGGTGATAGCGCATGGGAAACCGGTCACTCTCATCATGGAAGAAATGCCGTTCTTGGTGTCGGCCTCATCCCACATGAAGTGTTCGATTGTGACCGGCTTGCCGTTCTTGGTGCCTTTGGTCGTGTTATACATCACGCACACGTCAGTCTCTCCGTCAAACGGCTGCAGCTTCGGTGTAATCATCGACAGGAGGAATTCCCTTGGTACGATCGCGGTGCCCTGGAAATCGTGCGGTTCAATGTCGAGCAGTCCGCACTCCTTGAGCGTGTCCACGCCCGACCAGTGGCCCGGCCAGCGGACCGTCTTCTCGGCGAATTCCTTGAGTTCCGGGCGGGAAAAGATGAAACTGGGCATGCCCGGGGTGACGGCGCACTGCAACTCCTCGTCCTTGCCTAACTGCGCGAACCGGAACGTTTCGCGGTCACCGATGGCGGGTACCTCCACGACCTTGCCCCCCTTGACGACATTGAGATTGATCATGTACTCGCGCAGGACGTGCTCGAAGGCCCACGTGATCATGTACCTGAGGGGGTGTTTGGCGGCGTATTCCTTGGCCGGAATGCCGCCGACGCGGGCAATTGCTCTTTCCGCCGTATCCATCTTTCTTATGGCCTCGCCGACGGTGACGTTGCTCAGGCCCGGGGCAAAGCCCATGCCGTCAATAAAGGTGACACCGTTGGCGACGGCCGTCTCATGAAGCCAGTCCCCGTATTCGTTAAGGGTCATGTCCTTCGGAAGTTCCAGGCCCTCGGTCTCGTAGGCATCCGGTCGCCGGTGGTACTCTTCAAGCATATCGACAATGTTCAGCCCGGCCTCGACGGCGTACTGTATCACCTTGTAGCTTCGCCGGCGATCCGGCAGGGCGATCACGCCCACGTCGTACTGCTTCATGAGCTTGACCGTGCTCGCCTTGTCCTCCACGTCGACCACGTGAGGAACGACCCGGTCACTGCCTGTCCAGTTCCTGACCTTCTCCAGGGCATCCTTCCGCCTGCCGGTTATGCCTATAACCTCGATCTCGCTGTCTTTCGCCATGTCCCACGCCACCGCGGAACCGATTTTACCTGAGCCGCCGAATACTAAGGCCTTCACTGTTCATCCTCCGTTTCCCAAAGTTGAGTCACCTGATGCATAGCTTCTAACATGGTAAGCGCCGTAAACCTCCCGGGGTTTATTGGCTGCTTACGTGTTTTCCGGGCTGCGGCTCGTCCAAGCCGCAGCACCGCCAAACTCGCTTGGGCGAGTTTATGTCCGGCCAAGATACGCAAACCGGCGCCCGAAGTAAATGCCTCTGACGCCGGGAATTGGCTTTGCGCGGTTGCGGCACATGCCAGGTCGCCGGAATGACCAGCCCAATTGCCATTAGTTTAGTCCTGTTTTCTGCCGTACCGGCGGGCGCTCTCAGGTTCGAGGTCGAAGATCCCCGCCATAAACCTTGACACGAGTGATCGCCGGGGTTTTTTTGTGACTGCCAACATATCCACTAAACACTGAGCGAAGATCAGGGTGTTGGAACCCACCACGAATGGTGGACCAACCGGCCGACAGGCTTGATGAATGAGGAGATGAAGGGATGGAAACAATTGAAAGAATAGTACATTCTGGGGCAGGATATTCCTGGTTGCTGGTGAGAACACTCATTATATTTGTTATCTGGTGTGTGCCTATCGCCGCGCAAGAAAACGATCTGGATGATAGTCTCACTCACTCACAAATGGTTGAGCTTTTTGACGAATTCGCGGCCGACATTACGACCAGCTACATTTATCCGGATATCGCTGAACGGATTGTCGAGAAGATCCGCGCCGATATCGAAAACGGAGTCTATGATGGCGTAACAACTGCTGACAGCCTGGCCAGCCTGCTTTACAAAACGACCTATGAAATTTCACACGATAGGCATTTTAAAGTAGAGTCTCTGAAAGATCGACAAACCTCCAACGCGGAGGATAAACCGGATCGTCCTGTTGATTTTGGAGCTAATCATGGCTTTCGAGAGGTACAGATCCTTCCCCGGAATATTGGATACGTCAAACTGGAGACCTTGCCCGGCGACGATGAATCCATAAAAGCAGCCGCGAAAGAGATGGCTAAAGTCACGTCATGTGACGCGTTGATATTCGATCTTCTCGACAATGAAGGCGGATCGGGTGATATGGTAGAGCTTCTCTGCAATTACCTGTTTGATGGTGACAAGCTCCTGTATTCATTCTATGATCGCGACGGCAACAGGTCATACGATGCTATTACAGATCCCGACTTTGAGGGCAAGCGTCTTTCTGCCGACGCCCCGGTATACGTGCTGGTTAGTGAGCACACGCTCTCGGCCGCCGAATCTTTTGCCTACGTTCTGAAGGGTTTCAACCGGGCGATGATAGTTGGTGATACGACGATTGGTATGGCCCACCCGGCAAGGGGATATAGTGCACAGAATAAGATATTCTATAGCATACCTTTTCTCCGTTTCGAGCATTCGGCTACCGGATCAGATTGGGAAGGTACCGGAGTGATCCCGGACATATTGACTGACCTTGAATCAGCTCTGGACGTTGCCGTCGCAGAGGCAAGGAAAAACCTGGATCAGCGGGAGGAATGATTCTTTTCAAAGGGGAATAGAGCGCGTCAAAATCAGGCCATGTAAGGCGCAGGTACTGAAATTTCAGTCGACTCACCAGTGAATGTGGCGTCTATTCTATTTTACCCGCCCCTCGTATTTTATTGTTTTCCAGCGACTTCCACCGATACGAACATGCTGCAATCGGTTCGGTAAACTGAAGCTCACAAAAGTTTGGGGAGAGTGAGGTTGGGGCCGTTAGGCAGCATTCTCAATCACCCAGTTGCGGAACTCGTCTCGTAGACCCCGCTTTTTATATCTTCTTAGTTTCCAAGGGGTTATTGATCTGTTTAAAATTACTAATCCCACCCTCAGAAAACTCCTCATACTGTTGTATCCTTCTTCAATGGCGGCAGAGCATATCAGGGAAGTCACGCGGAGTAGTGCAACTCGGTCACTGAGTTACCAACGAGCCGGAACACATTGGTTATTCATCATCATTCTCTGCGATAACAGATATTGCAGACATAAGCAATTCAAAGAGTACAACAACCCCTGGTGTTATAGGCTTAGTTGAATTCACTTGTCGCTCTCCTGTTCGCGTTCTCAATTTCTCGATAGAGTAGGTATCCCACGGTACAACTCGTCCGGAACAGTATCTCACGGCCTATAGTTATCAATTACTTTGGCGCTGACCCAGTGGGCACTTAATCCACCCCTGGTATTCCTCAAGAAAAACAGATATTTCCCATCCCGAGTCACGTTGGCTCCAATTTCATGGACGTACGTTTCATTGAGTTCTTCCATAGGTACGGCCTGGGTCCAGGAGCCGTCAGCACTCTTGAAGCTTACGTATAAATCTGCATACTTGATTTCTGACTCATTGTCTACACGGGATAGAATAAGATAACTCTCGTCAGGGGCAATGAAAGGTTCATTGTCGTACGTTTCCCCGTTAATCGAAGGACCAAGCACTTCTGGTTCGGTATACTCGCCGTCGACAAAACGTGATAAATAAATATCTCCGCCGCCGGTAGAGCTTGAACTGAAATACAAGTTCCCGTTATCGGCCACCGATACCTGCCAATGCATACGCAGTCTATTTACTTTCTCACTCAGTTGTTGTGGTGCGCTCCAACCGTCTCCATCGCGCTCCATGAACCAGATATTTTCCTTGGGATCGGCGCCAGTACTTCTAGGTACCCTCGAATTGAAAAATAGACGTTTCCCGTCGGGTGTCAGGATGGGTGAATCGGACCAGTCAAGCTCCTTGGGAAATTCAAAATTCTTGGGAACACTCCAGACACCATCTACTATTGTGGAATAATGCATCCGAAAGCCAGCCATGGTCGACCAATATGCTTCCATCCCATCAGGCGTAAATACAGGACAGCCGTGAAGGTTCGGATCGAGAAGCCCTTGAGCAAAAACCTGCGGTTTCAAGCCCGGAGGTTTCTGCCCAAGGTAAGGACCTGTCAAGACCGGGAAATCATCCTGCTGTGCGTTAATACACGGAGCCAATGTGGCGGATATCAGAAGCACAACACAAATTGCCTTAGATTTCATTGTTTAATAACCTCTCTTCCGTTTCTTATCTACTAATACTAATACTAACCAGCGACTTCCACTAACAGTAGAATAAGCCATTTTAACACTAAAATCGAATTCCAAAAGAGTTTGGGGAGAGTGAGGTCCACCCCGCCATGAATATTGACCCCGCCGCTCGGTGAGGTTATCTTAGATCCATTAATCCACGCAGATACAGAGGAAAACGAGGGTCAATGGACCCCACGGCAAGCTGTGGGCCACCCGGCGGTCTCGGATATGGTCGGCCACACCATACCGGAGAGGATAGACTAATACCTGGATGACACCCAATGTAACACCACAGCGAGGACGCACCGACTACGCTACATCCGGGGGCTGATGATGGAACACCTCATTGACGTCAAGGGTATGGGCTTTGAGCAGGTAATGGCCGACAGTGTGACCAGAGACGCCGTCTGTCAGGAGATGATGGTTTGGCGAACGTTACTGAAAGGCCGCAACCAGCCTCCAGTTGACTAAAGGTCGCCATCGCCTTTGCTTCAACTGGAGAATAGAGAGATGGCTGGTCAGCAAATAACATGGGGCCAGAAGTACTATCGCGATATCCTCCAACGACTTCCATCAATCCTAGCACAGTGTGTCCTCACGGGAAACAGAAAAAACCATAGGAACTCGGGGAGAGTGGGGGCGGGTTTAGCCTTATAAAGGCGGAACATTGGTTCTTGAAAATCTGTATAACGGATGTATTTGAAGTTTCTGAGCTCAAACAACAGCCGTGCGGACAACTGGGACATAATAGTGTAGTGAATAGTCAACCCCGCTTTTCTCTCGCCTGTTCCTTTGTTTTGCCGTACCCGGCCATTAGTCTATCCTGTCGTTGGTCGTGGTTCCATCCGACCGTGTCGGTTAAAAGCTCTTCACGGAAAGGCTACGCTACTTCTTTGCCCGTTTCCACAGCTTTTGAAATTACTTTGGCACTTGCTTCATGGGGGCCATTGATTGTATCTTGTCCATTCTCCTACCGCGTAGGCCGAAGGTGCGGCTGGCCCAAACCGTCGCTGGATGACAAAAGGGAAGCAGCAGAGAGAGTTCCTAAATGAATGTACGAACGGCTACATACTTACTCGGCCTCGTAATTGCAGGATTATCCCTGTCCCACTGTGGCGGCAGCTCCGGTGGCGCCCGGGGTAACGGGGGCAACAACCTGGTACCAGCAGTTGAGGCGGTTCAGGCCGATGTCGGCTCGCTCCCGCTGATCGAACGGTTGAGCGGAGTGGTCCGAGCGAAAAACCAGGTTGAAATCTACACTGAAATCAGCGCGACCATCATGCAGGTCCACGTGAATGACGGCGACGCCGTCACCGAGGGACAACCCCTGATTCAACTCCGTGACACCGAATTTCGCGAGCGGCTGAAACAGGCTCGGGCCGGCTACCAGATCGCCATCGCGCAAGCAAGCCAGGCAGAGATCCGACTGGGCAAGCTCCGGTCCGACCTCGAACGCGCCGAAACCCTGGCCGAGAAACGGTTGGCCAGCGCGACTGAACTTGAGGCTGTTCAGACCGAGGCAGCCTCAGCCGAGGCCGATGTTGCCCTGGCCAAAGCCCGTGTCGAGCAGGCCCAGGCCACAATCGACGAGTACGAAGAGGCACTCGCCCGAACCGTGATCCGCGCCCCGGTCGCCGGAACGGTCGGTGATCGGAACGCCGAAATCGGCATGTCTGTCAACGGCAACATCCGCCTGTTCACCCTTGGCCAACTCGACACGCTGCGGATCGGCATTATCCTGACCGATCACATGCTCAATTATATCGAAGCCGGCCAGCGGGCCGAAATCCAGACTGCCAACCTGCCGTTCGGGTCGGCCGCCGCAAAACTCTCCCGCATCTCCCCATTCCTGCACCCGGTGACTCACAGCACCGACGCCGAAATCGATCTGCCCAACCCCGACCATCAGCTCAACCCCGGCATGTTCGTCACTGTCGACGTGTACTATGGCGAAAGCGAACAAGCCACACTCGTGCCGCTGAGCGCGCTGTACGATAACCCTGCCACCGGGGCCACCGGCATCTATGTAACGGCCGACTCCCTTGCCGGGGAAGCGGTCGAGGCTCACGAAGGGGACAAGTCGATCGCTCTCACTGCCCCTGTAGCGTTTGAATTCGTCCCTGTCGATGTGATCGCCAGGGGGCGGACCACCGCCGGAATCACCGGCGTGGAGCCGGGCAAGTGGATTATCACTCTCGGGCAGGACCTCCTCGGCGGCAAGCCGGGTGAAGCCCGGGTCCGAAAGGTGGATTGGAAATGGGTCGAACGCCTTCAGCACCTCCAGCGTGAGAATCTGCTCGAAGAGTTCATGGAACGCCAGCAGGAAGCCGCAACCGGCGAACCGACAACCTGAGCCGCTAATCACTTAACCGGTCTGACATAGTGGTCACAGCACGATGAATATCACGCGCCTCGCCGTCCATCGCCCGGTCGCCACCGCCATGGTGTTCCTGATCATTATCATTCTGGGCGTCATGGCCCTCCGCTATCTCCCGGTCGATCTCCTTCCGCAGATCGAATACCCCAGACTGAGCATCTCGACCTCCTATCCCAATGTAGGCCCGGAGGAAATCGAGACTATCATTACCGACCGCATCGAAAATGCCGTCGCCAGCGTCTCTAATATCGAAGAGGTACGGTCCAGATCCTCGGAGGGCCGCAGCCGGGTGACACTTGAGTTCGCGCAGGGAACCGATATTGATGCCGCCGCTAACGATGTCCGCGCGGCCCTCGACCGTATTCGCGATGACTTTCCGCCTGAAGTTGATCTGCCCCGCATCTGGAAATTCGACCCCGACAACTTCCCGGTCGTCATTCTCGGCGCCCATTCCAGTCGCAGCCTCGATGAACTGACCCGCATCCTCGAGCGTGAGATCGCCCAGCGATTCGAGCAGATCCCGGGGGTCGGCTCGGTCGATGTATGGGGAGGCGTCTACCGTGAGGTTCAGGTTCGTCTCAAGCGCGACCGCCTCGCCTCGAGCCGTCTCTCCGCCGCCGATGTCCGACAGGCGCTGCAGCGGGAGAACGTGACGCTCCCTGGCGGCGACATGCGCGAGGGAATCAGCGACATGTATCTGCGCACCCGCGGCGAATTCCGGTCGCTCGATGAGATCGCCGGCACCATCATCACCGTGGTCGACGGCAAGCCGATCCGCGTTCGCGATGTCGCCGAGGTTGTGGACGGCTACGAAGATATCAACCGGGTCGTTCAGATTGATGGCAAGCCGATGATCCGGCTGGGAGTTCAGAAACAGTCGGGGGCGAACACCGTCGCCGTCGCCGCGGAAGCCCGCAAAGTGATGGAGCAGATCAGCCGCGAGCGTGACGACCTGGAACTGCTGATCGTTATCGACCAGAGTCAGTTTATTCAGAATTCCATCAACAACGTGCAGAAGTCGGCGCTCTTTGGCGGTCTCCTTGCTATCTTCATTCTCTACCTCTTTCTGCGCAATGGTTCAACCACCTTCATTATTGCCCTGTCGATTCCCATCTCGATCATTGCCGCCTTCGGCCTGCTCTTTTTCAATGGTCTGACGCTCAACCAGATGAGCTTCGGAGGGCTCGCACTCGGTATCGGGCTGATCGTAGACAACTCCATTGTCGTGCTCGAGAACATCATCCGCTTGCGGGAGAATCGTCACACGCTTGAGGAAAGCGCGCTGACCGGAGCTAAGCAGGTGAGCGGCGCCATTGTCGCATCCACCCTGACCACGATGGTGATCTTCCTTCCCGTGGTCTTCATGCAGACTATCTCCGGCATGCTCTTTCGGGAACTCGCGCTCGTGGTCGTTTTTGCTTTGCTCTGCTCGCTGCTCGTGGCGTTAACCCTGGTGCCGATGTTGGCCAGCCGCTTCCTCCACCTGCGGGCCGGCGAGAAGACGACCGAGAACGAGAACTCACGGCTCGGTCGCTGGTTCATTTCCCTCCAGGAGGCCTACTCACGCCTTCTGGCGGCGGCGATCCGCCACAAGAAAATTGTCTTTGCCACGACCGGAGTCCTGCTGGTAATCACATTCCTCCTCTGGCCCCTCCTGCCGATCGAACTCGCACCTCAGACCGATGCCGACGAGATCGGGGTGGACTTGCAGATGGCGCAGGGAACGAATATCGCGGTCGTGAACGAATACCTCCAGGAACTGGACCGGATGGTTCGGACAGTCACCCCCATGGATCAGGTCCGCCATCTGACCGCCGAAATCCGTGGCGGCGACGCCGAGGTGGAAATCGCTCTTAAGGGGGCTGACGAACGCACCATGAACAGTTTCGTCCTCGCCGATCAAATCCGCCAGGCTGTTGTAGGTAAGATACCGGGCGCAGACATTCGCGTGTCGGCCCAGTCCGGTCTCTGGATGTTGCAGCGGCTGTTCGGATCGGGCGGGGGCGATGCGGTCGAGGTCGAACTGCGCGGTTATGATCTGGCGATCGCCGATCGCATTGCCAATGACCTCAAGCAAATCATGGATCAGGCGCCGGAAGTGGCCGATGTCCGGGTGAGCCGCCGCGAGGGGCGCCCCGAGCAGAACCTGATCGTTGACCGCGAGAAAATCGCCGATCTAGGTCTCTCGGTCCGACAAGTCGCCGAGGTGATCCAGACCAACATCGGCGGCAGCCGCGCCGGCGTCTACCGTGAAGGGGGAGAGGAGTTTCCTATCACGGTGCGACTCCAACCCGAAGACCGGCTCAGCACGCTCGATCTCAGCAACGTCTCAGTGAGAACCGGTGCCGGCCAGACCCTGCCGGTCTCGGCCGTGGTGCGGACTGAACGCCGCCGCGGCCCGACGGATATCGAGCGAATCAACGGCCGGCGCGTCACCTACATCTCCGCCAACCTCGAAAGCGGCGCCGCGCTCGGGGACGTGGTCGAGGATCTGCAAGCCAGGTTGCGGGATTACGCGCTCCCCGCCGGTTTCTCCCTGGTGTTCAGCGGCGAGTACGAGGAACAGCAGAAAGCGCAGCGCGATTTCCTGCTGTCGATCCTCATGGCCGTGACCCTCATTTACATGGTCATGGCGGCCCAGTTCGAACGGTTCCTCGACCCGCTCATTGTCATGGTCACTGTGCCTTTGGCGTTTGTCGGCGTGGTGCCGACCCTGCTCCTGACCGGTACGACCCTCAACGTGCAAAGCCTGATGGGTATCGTCATGCTTATCGGGATCGTGGTCAACAACGCCATCGTGCTTGTCGACTACATCAACATGATGCGCCGTGAACAAGACCTTTCCATACAGGACGCGGTTCTGCAATCCGGACGGCTGCGGCTGCGGCCGATCCTGATGACCACCTCGACGACCGTGTTGGCGATGCTGCCCCTGGCGTTCGGCGCCGGCGCCGGCGGCGAGATTCAGGCAGCCCTGGCCCGCTCGGTGATCGGCGGCCTGAGCATCTCGGCCCTCATCACCCTGATCCTGATCCCGGTCGTGTACATAACGGTCCATAACGCAATGGCCCGCGTCCGCAAACCGGCCGTCCGGGCCGTTCAACCCGCTGCGGAGTGATGGATCGGCGGCGGCTCCGGGAATAAGCGGGTGGATATAGCTCAGCCGTCTCAGGCGGCGAGGGTAATTCGGCAACAAGCAATCATGCTTACGCAGCGGCTGGAAGCGGGGCTGATTGGAGCGGAAGCACCGAATAAGCTGCGTAGCTGTTCAACGATGGCGACTATCCGTGCAGGGATTTTTTGCAGCGACTTCACTGTACGTAAATGATTTGCCTCCAATGACTGCCGCGTCCTGTTGAATAACATATCTTCACTTGAAACCCGAATTTCACCATAGTTTGGCGAGAGTGAGGTCGGGGCCGCTTTGACCATGCTGCGTTCTCGAATATCCAGTTGCGGAAATCGACTCGCAGAGCCCGCTTGTTCTTTATTAGGCTGCAGGCTTCATTATGATCCAGTTGATAAACTCGTCCCGCAAAGCCCGCCATAATCCTTAACCCCAACGGTTGGGGCCACCCTGTGCTCGTCATCGGATTCACAACCGACCGAGTACGAGCCGAGAAGAAAGACACCATCGCAGAGGGCGGGATACGCGGGTTCTCTAATCCGGAAGATCGTCAAGGACCTGTTTCATGCTCCGTTTATACTCCTTGAACGCGGTGCGCCCGGGATTGCTGAGACGAATGGTCGTGTGCGGCTTCCTGCCCTTATACCCTTTCTTTATCACAACGTAACCAGCATCCTCCAACTTGGCCAGATGAGTAGATAGATTACCCCACGTCAATCCGGTAATTCGCATAAGAAAGACGTAATCCACCGAATCAACCACATACAGATATGTGAGTATCATCAGTCGGGCCGGCGCGTGGATCACCTGATCAATGTGTTCCAGCGGGCTCAGGTCCGGATGCGATGATGGTTCGTTCATCTCATGCTTCCCCTGTGGTAACTTCTTCTCTGGGTGCGGGGTTGTTGCTTAGAAGACGAACGAAGACAAACAAACCGGTTAGAATCATTAGGGTCGCTGTTACCCCGAAGGTGATCGGGAAACCATGGTGGGACGCACTCCCGCGCACCCATAACCATTCACCGATCAGTGGCGATAGGCCGACCAGCAGGCCGTAAACGTATAGCCGGCGAAAATCCAAGAAGTACGCCGCGACACTGCATAACACTAGGCAGATTAGTCCAAAGAGCGCACTCGTTTCGCCACCCGATAGAGCCTCAGAGTTGAAAGATCTCCAAATTCCCAGGATTAACGCGATGATGTTCACGGTGAGCATCACCACAGTGAATTTGCGTAATCTCGTCTTGCGGGCTGAACCAAACCTTACTACCCCGACCCGGGGTTTGACAACGTGCTTGCGGATCAGCCAGATGCCCAGCATTACCATCCCCCAGAAGGGGACAAATACCACCGTACCCCAGAAATCTCCCAAACTCGGGGTTAGGAATGGGGCGATAGCCCATATCAGGAAAACACAGCCTATAAAAATGTCTAATAGACCGTCCTGAGTAGCGACCAGAAAGACCTGGCGCTCAGCCTTCTTCAGGCTAATTACATCACTCATAAATCACCTCTGCTTCAGAGTCGTGTTATCTCCAAAGAGTACTTTTAAATGCAAAGTACTTGTATCTATATTGACGTAACAGGCTGCGAAGTGTTGCAAGTTTTTTGAAGGAAATTACTTGGCAGGGCGCCCCCCCTATGACTCACAAGCTATGTTCCTCCAACGACTTCCGTTAATTTTGGTGAAACACGGCTGTACTATGAAGTCGAAGTCCGCAGAAGTATTGGGAGAGTGATATCGGGCCCGCCATTACTCTCACTGCGGATCAAAGATCAATTCAACAGTTCTGGGTATTGAATAGACAACCCCGCCATATTCTCGATCATTTCCTGCGGCCACATAAACAGGATTCGCCCCGGACTGCATCCTCAGTGCTACGGTGTTAGATAACTCGTCGCAGCGCCAGGGCTACTTCCCTGGTAATACCGGTGGGCGACGACAGCGAGAGTCTGACCACGGCACCCTTTTCTCTAAGGATTCTGCGGAGTTCATCTCTGCCGATCTCACCTAATGGTCGTCCGTTGATGCTATGAATAACATCCCCCGGACTCAATTGAGCTTCCTCCGCAGGTGAACCGGGGAGAATGCGTTCTACTTTCAAGGTTCCCTCATCAGTCTTACTGAATTCGATCCCCGACATATTGTATTCAAACGGTTCGGCGAAGTGACTGTTGGGGACGAGAATCATACGCTTATTCCTGTAATCAAAAGTGACATTGAACCTCCTTAATACGCCATTGCCGAGGTTGCCGTGCTTCTCCATTGCCGAAGGCCCGTGGCGCGGACCGGTCTGGAACGATGACATTACGCCGTGCAGTTCCAGGTCGCCGAGGCGGAGTGTGTTGATTCTTCCGACCTCACCATAGATTGGGCCGCTGACGGTTTTCCCGAGCAGTGTTTCAATAGAATTATCTGGTGGCACGATCGCCTCATGAGTTCCGACGTTCAACGAAACGGCGTGAGACGCACCCAGATCTACGACCAATTCCATGGGGGCCACCGCCCCGCCGACCATTTCAGCTGAGCACTTCAGAAACGGGAGCCCGTTTCGCATCAACAGAGGCAGCACCTCGGCATTGGGCGGCATCTGGAACTTATCAGGTTCCACCAGAATGATCTCGTATTTGTCGAAGTCAATTGTTATGGTAAACTGACTGAATAATTCAAACCCGATGATGCCATCGTCATCTCCGAGCATCGCCCCGAGATTGCCAGCCTCCGGCTCAACTATTGCCGACAAGTCAGTCAACTCCAGTCCGGGAAGGCTGAGGCTAACGCCCTGAGCGACGCTGGCCATTAGTGGCTCCTGGTTCCCGGGGTCGCCAGGCACGGGCATTTCGGCTACGAAGTTCATGCCCAATTGGTCCTTGTTTCCCTTCCCGATCATGATCAGGCCAGGCATCGGCATCCCAGTGTCAAGGATGAGCCGAACATTCGCCTTTCCATTTACCTTAGCGGCAAAAACGACATAGCCCAGATCCGGTGCGAAGGGGATTCTGGCTGTACCATCCTCAGACAAGAAGATGTGCTTCCCGGGTCCAGGTCCAGGACCCGGACCCTGTGCCTGCAGTGACATACTGCACACCAGAAGCAACATGAACAATGTTGTCACACCGTGACTCTTCATGGAACTGTCCTCCAGATTCTTGTACTACATGTTTATACAATGTTCTTATGAGCAGTGTTGAAATATGTTCCGGGCCTGGGAATGACTTAACAATAAACCACTACCGACAGTACGACAATCATGCGCTCGCCATAGTGCACAGAGCGTCAGGGGCAGGCATGGACTGACACGCCTAACCTCTTGCTGCAGTGCAGCTTATCGTGCAGCGGGGTGGTGCCGCCGGTCTCGCGGGTCCGCACCAAAGCAGCAATAGAGTGAGAGTTCACAAGAGAGGCAGATGCCCAACGGGTTCTGTAGTCAGCTTCATGTCCTGCGCTCTCCGGGTGTGAGGCCCACTGTGTAGACGGACGCTGGAGCCGTGATCAGATGATGCGCCTGAGTATCAATGATACTTCCTTCTCCTCGCTGTCGCGCTCTATGCGCACATTCACTACCGCACCCTCCTGTTTGAACATTGAGCGCAGATCGAGACTGCCATAGTCAGTGATCAACTTGTCGTTAATCCTGAGTATTTTGTCGCCTACCTGCAAACCTGCCTCCTCGGCAGGAGAACGTTCGTGAACCTGTTGAATTATGGCGTAACCCTGCAACGCAACTGCCATTACAAAGCCTGACATATCGTATTCGAAAGGAGTATCGAATGAACTGTTGGGCTCGACAAACAGCCGTCGCCGATGATAATCAAAGACAAGATTGAAACGTGACAGCAGCTCCAGTCCGATCATCGCCTCATAAATCGCCTGATCACGATGTTCCTCGGATACGTAACTTGCAATCAGATCGTTTATCCGATAACCCCCGATATCAATTTGCGGGAGTCGGGCGACAAATCCGCGAGTTTCCACGCGCTGTATATTGAAGCCGAGGCTGGCGGGTAGTTTCATTTCAGGCAGAGTGATATTATGTTCACCGCCAACTACAAGCTGTAGCCGATCGTTATAGCCAAGATCCATCAACAGCTTCATTGATATACTGCGTCCGTCCTGCATCTGCAGTGTCGCCGGAATTGACCAGGGACCAAATCCCAGGGGCTGCCATGGGATTGCGACGCCCTTGCCTCCATATTCGTAATTTCCAGGCTCCCTCAGAGTTATGATCATCTTGTCGAAATTTATGTCCACCACGAAATGCCTGAAAAAGGTGGCGCTGATCTGGCCTACGCTGCCCGACCACATGCTGCTATTGCCCGAACTGTAAGGCGTAACGACCGCAGTTTGTTCTATGAATGTCACACCGGGCAGTCCGACGGTAATTCCGGATGCAGTTTTGGAAACGAGCTTCTCCGAATCTTCATTGCCGACCCCGATTTCACCGTCATACACTAAACCCAGAGAATCAACTTCGGGACTGCCCCAGAAAAGGAGCTGGTCCCACATGTATCCGTCATCGAGGAGCATGTGAACCTGCCGACCGTTCACCTCACACAGAAAACGAATGTCGCCCCTGTATATATCAAAAGGGAATTGTATCGTGCCGTCATCTGCCAATATTCTATAAGCGCCGGGCGGCGGGCTTGTCTCAGCGCTGTCGCCAGCGCCGGTGTTACCAGACGCCAGAATAACGCCCGGTAGAATGAGCAGAATAGTCATACTATATATTCGAACCCATAGGGCAAGGGAGGGTGAGTGTGTGGTGTCATTTGATTTCACTGTGACCGACTCCTTCATTCTTAATGCCGCGTGCGAAAATATCCAGATACGTTCTGACGTACTCCTCCGGCTCGAAGTATGCAAACGAATAGGTTGATGAGTGCGCTCTGTTGACAATGCTCCGAAAAGAATACAGAAAGTGACTTATTGCCAGATCAACATTGAGATCGGGACGCAGAGAGCCATCGCTTAGACCGAGATGGAAAATCCTGCGAAGCCCTTCGGCCAATTCGTTGTTTATGGTCTGGAAAGACGCAAATATGTCATCGGTAATCAGTTTTCGATCGATTCCTTTGAAATCCCAGTAGAGCTGTAAACGAATTGAGCTGCGGTGCCGGCAGGTAAACGAATAGAGAGACTCACCCCATTTGATTATCTTTTGAAGTCCAGTGTCCGCCGTGGCCAGTTCCCTTTTCTGTTCGGTCCAGCGGGCTGAAAGATCTTCAATAAGGATCGACAGACTTATCTCGTCTCGGCTCTTGAAGTAGGCATAGAGAGTCCGCCGCGTGTATTCAGCGGCCGAGGCAATATCGTCCATACTGGTATTCTCGATACCTTTTTCATCAAAGAGTTGGCGGGCAGCTTCTAATATGAATTTCTTTCGGATCTCACGTTCGATGGCTTTTCGAGACATTGCGGCGCCTCATTCTCCAGGAAATTACACATAGCGTGCGATATGTTACATCATACGAGTATTGTTGGTTATTGTTTCAAAAAGACCTGGTGATATCTGATACTTTGGCGGGAGTTGATTGCGTCTATTTGGTATCCAGGAAGCGGCATCTCCTGAAGAACTTTGCAGCCTCACCATATGGCATGGCACTACATCGTTGACGCGCCTGTCTGTTCGTTCCAGATTCTACTGTCTTTCGATGTGGTCCGCTTGTTGTCCAGTGGTGTAACGTGATGGCAAACCCGAATTCCACCGAAGTTAGGGGGGAGTGAGGTCGGGGCCGCCAAAGATATTGATCCCGTCTCCCGCACAGGCAGATGGTTAGCGCCAATGTAACTCTCAGTTTCCTTTGTGGCTGATCAGCTCCTCGGGAGTCAGGTCCTTCAGACCCTCCCTTTGTAGTCGCCTCACGAACGATGGAGTCACATTGTGATTATGCAGCTCGATGAGAATCGATGGAGCCAGGTTGTCATAACCCAACTCAGACATTTGGCGAACGTAACTTGGAGTAACCTCATTTGCCAGCTTTTTTTGCCAGCATTTCAATTATGCCGTCAATGTCCTTATATCCCCGTTCTTTCATCTCCTCTACATCTTTCTGGGTGATATCGAAACCACACACCCACACCATATTATCTTCGGACACATCCATAAAGCGATGCCGGTAACAATCCTCGAAATCGCCGACATCTAGATTGAATGCGCGCAAGGTGACAAAGCTCTTGTATGACAGATCGCGGAAGCCGGCGTCGCGGAATTCTTCCACAAATTTGGGGGTTATGCCGTGTATTCTTGCCGAGATTAGCTGGTCAGCCGTGAGATGTCCAACTCCCAATCTTTCGAATTCTCGCGCGTCATCCGGAGTGACGCCCTGGACCCGCATTGAAAGCAACCTATCGTAGGGCAAGTCGGTGTACCCGGTCTTGCGGAACTCTTCTATATACTCCGGAGTTATACCTTGTGATCTTGCCGAGATTAGCTTATCCACGTCGAGACTAAGATGACTATAACCCTCCAATCCGGATATGAACTCCCGGGAAACATCAAATATGGCAGTGGCAAGCACTTTCTCCTTATCATCGCCACGAAGTCCGTACGGGTTCATAAAGTGCACGAATTCGGAGTCAGGCTGAAAGTACCATTCGCCCTCTCCCCAACAATTCCGGCCGTTTCGTCCCAACCTTCCGTCCAGGAAGAAAGTGCCTGCATCGCGGATGAGCTGAAAGGTTTGTTGGCCGTCACCGATCTTGTCGAAGAACTCATTTCGATCGAAACTGAACGCTATCCGTGAGTCGCGGCCTCGATTGAAACGAATATAGAGTTTATCGTGGTCTGACTCGATTTCCCACTCGCCACGCAGATCGCCGGGTCCCGGATCGAATGTTTGCGTCGCTTCGATTTTCTCGCTGGCCTGCACCGCCGAATCGTTCGAGCCGCCGAACGATCCGAGAAACACAGCAATGATAGGAATGACCACGAGCATACCGGAAATGCTCAGCACCGATGAATAGAAGCGTGGTTTTGTCGCGCCGACTATCCGCCGAATGCGACGCCTGAGCGGCGTGCCGGTAAGGGCGGTACCAAAACTTGTCTGAAACATTCTTAACTCCTCCAAATTAGCCAATGCGCGGGCATACCTGAGTCGGTTGCCTGTTCTGAGAATGGCCGTGTCATCGCAACAATCCTCCCGCTCGGTCCTGATCTGGCGGGAAAGCCACCAGATAGCCGGATTGAAGAAGAACAGCGTTTCCACAGCCGTCTGTACTATATTGACGAGGACGTCGTAACGTCGAACGTGAGCTAGTTCGTGTACAAGGATCATCTCAATCTCGGAAGGATCGAGCGAAGCAAACATACTTACAGGAACCAGTATCACCGGTTTCATCCAGCCTACCACACAGGGCACTTTGACCAGAGAACTGCTCAGAAAGGAAACGAGTCGTCTGACCCTGAATTCATCGCACAACTTCTCGAACCGCGCCTGCCACTCGGGCGGTACCGAGGAGGTGCCTCGCCTGACAAAGCCACGGGCACGGCGCCAGCCAAGAAGATGGTAGACGGAAAACAGCATCACGCCCGCGATCCAGATCATAAAGATGTACCGACTGATCGAAGGATGTTTCCACCAGCGGTTTGATGAAGATACACCGTTCGTGGGAGCGGGGGTGTTAATTGTCGCGCCAACGTCCGAACTGCCCTCTCCACTGGCCAATTCACCTGTCACTGCGGAAACGTGTCTTGCCGGACCGTACCCGTCAGGCCGAACTGAGACGGCCGTCACGGCTGCAGCCACGATAACGGCTGCCATGGCGCTGCAAGAAACGGCGTAACGAATCTTTGCGTTACTGCTTCTCAACAGGGATAGCGCGACGGCTGCAAGAATCCCGATGAGAATCCCCTGCCAGAGTGAATGCATCAGAATAGTCGCAACAGTGCGGATACACGGCTCCAGATCAATTAATTGACTCTCGATCATTTTGACCCCGCCTCCATTTCATCCAGCATACGTCTGATTTCGGCAAGTTCCTCAGGCGAGACCGGACGCGCGGCCAAGGCCTGGGCGACAAGTTTGCCGGTAGAATTGTCGAATACCCTGGCAAGAAGGTGCCTCACGTATTTACGATGAACCTGTGCGTTGGATGCGACTGCCCGGTAAACGTGGGCTCTGTGTCTTTCATCCCGCTTGACAAGCCCCTTCTCGGCCATGATCTGCATCAGTTTGAGGATGGTAGTATATCCCCGCGGCGGGTTGTCCTTAAGAAGGGCATGTACTTGGCCGACCGTGCACGGGCCATATTCCCACAACACTTTCAACAATTCCAGCTCGGCGTCTGTCGGATTCTGCTTATGGACCATCACAACTCTCCACATGGTTCAAAGCTGTCAGTAGATGAGTACGAAGAGCTTCGTAATAAGTTTCGAACTTTTTGCCCCGACTTAGTCTCGCGTCCGGGAAGCCGGTGCGGGTAGAAGAGGACCGTGATCGCTCGGCTAACTATATACAGAGTAACCAGTTCATTGACAATTGGGCAGCGGCAGCTATGAGTCTTTCGAGCGTATTTGTAGTAACCAATAGTCTACGCTTACGGCGCTTTAGGACAGTTCTGGGCCGAGTCTAACCAGACAACATTTACTCCTATTGCATTACCCTCCAACGACTTCCGCTGATCATTACATAGTGTAACTGGATGACGAATTCGAAGCTCACAAAAGTTTTCTGAGAGTGATATTGGGGCCGCCATGTATATTGACCCTGCCGTCCGGCGGAGTTATTTTTGTGTATGTCGCCGTAATTCGTTCGCATTGCTTTAGGATCGTATGAGAAAGCATCCCCACCACAAGGCTTTTGAAGTAGTGAGATCCGGATACGATCGGCTAGGTAATCTCTATACCGCGGAAAGAGAAAAGGCTGACAATTGGAAGGAAGTGAAGGCGTTTACCTTGCGGCTGCCCGCCAACGGAAGAGTCCTCGACGCCGGATCTGGAACAGGTATACCGATAGCTCGGCACCTGGTTCAAGCCGGATTCGATGTCGTAGGCATCGATTTTTCGGAGACAATGGTAGCGGTTGCACGCGAAAACGTGCCGGACGCCACTTTTCAGCAGATGAATATGACCGCCATCGATCTTCCGCCGGAATCGTTCGACGGCGTGATTTCCACCTATGCTATTATTCATGTACCAAGGGAGGCGCATGCGAGCATCTTTCGATCGTTTCACTCGATCCTGAAACCACGGGGCGTGATGCTTGTCTCGGTAGCCAGTTGGGCCTGGGAGGAGTTCGCCGAATACATGGGCGTGGAAATGTTCTGGAGTCATTTTGGCCCGGACAAGACCCAATCACTCATCACTGAAGCCGGCTTTGATATCGAGTTCGGTCGCGATGTGGAGACCGGTGGCGAGAAACACCATTGGGTTCTGGCCCATAAACGTTAGACCTAATCGATTACTTTCCAACGACTTCCGCTCGCGGTGGAATATCGCACTACGATCTTAAAGTTGAATACTACAAAAGTTTGGGGAGAGTGATACTGGGGCCGCTTTTAAGCCCTTATTCCCGGCCATAAATTGTATGTTTGGAATAGTCCGCGTTCTGTCTATCATGTTCAAGCTCTCGTTTGCCTGGGCCAACAAGCAAGCATGGGCGAATCCACCGACTTTTGAGCAAACATCCAGTTGCGAAAGTCGTCTCGCAGGGGACGGCATTGATATCCACCCCGTCGGAAGATGGGGTCATTTTGTGGATGGCTGCGAGATTCTGTGAAATCAGCGGGGTGTTCATCAACAGCTGAGGAAGAAGCACACCCATCTAAGATGCTGCTTACTGCCAGTCCTCGGATTCGTGGCATGCCCCTGGTCCTGAACAGGTGCCGTTTTGATAGCTGATCTGTCTGGTGCCGAAAGCAATCGTTATCTGGCCATCGACATGCACTGTTTTGCCGATTATCGCCAGCCCGGCATCGACGGTCGCCGAGTGACATTCATAGCAGGCCACATTTTCCTCGCGCACATGTTTTTGGTGTCGACCGGACAGGTCACCCGGATTGGCGCCGTCATCATGGCACGAACCGCAGGCCGCCTGGGCCGGGGCGGTCCATATCGGTCCGTTGGCTGGATAGCCACCCGCGAAATTCCCGTGGCAGTAGGTGTTGCTGCATACACCGGTGGCCCGATTCCACTGCGAGGAGCCGTCGGCGAGTTCACCCCAGGTGACTTCGGCGGTCGAATCAATTTCCCAGTGTCCGGGACTGGTCAGGCGGGCCGGGACCAGGTGGCATTCGGTGCACGAGAAAGCGTCGGCGACATAACCGCCCTCCACGTGTGTCATATGGGCTCCCACCGCCAGAGTAGCCGCCGAGGTCTCTCCGCGTAGACCTTGCGGCGGTGCCCCCGTCAGGTTGTGCACGCCGCCATGGCAGTGGGTGCAGGCGTCCGAGCCTGTGCCATGGCACTCATCGCAGCGCGGTTGGTCCGGTGTCGAGACGTTGGTGACACCGTTGACGTGCAGAGACGGCATCACGATAGTCAACGACGAGTCCACTACCTCAGCGTGACAGTCGGCGCAAACCAGGCCGCTGGGGGTGAGGTGGATCTGGTGGACGAGCCCTAGGTCGGCCGGATTGGCCCCGCCATCGTGACACGACCCGCACTCCGCCTGTCCCGGAGCAGTCCATTCGGGCGAGTTACTGTGGTAGCCGCCGTTGAAATTTCCGTGGCAGTAAGTGCCGGAACAGGATCGTGCGGTCCGGTCCCAGACAGCACCTCCGCTGTCGGCAAATCCTTGCCACGTGATTTCAGCGATCGAATCGAGAGTACCGCTGCCGAGATCCAGATGATACGGCTCAAGCATATTGCCTGGTACCAGGTGACATGACCGGCATTCCACGATCGCCGAACGCGGTGTCCCCGACAGGTGCGTCGTGTGGGCTCCCACGGCGACAGTGGTATCGTCCGTCTCATCGCGGAGGCCGAATGGCGGAGCGCCGGTATTGTTATCCTGGCCACCGTGGCAGGTGATGCAGGTACCGCTGGCCAGGTGGCAATCAACGCACGAAACACCGACTTTTCCACCTCGGAAATAATTGCCGTGGCACGTGGCACAACTTACCGTGCCGTTGATCCGCGCCACCCTACTGTGAAAGTCTGGCGAGAGGGAGTTCATCCAGGAGGCGGGATGCGCGCCGGGCAACTGGCTGACTGCCCGCTGGTCGCTGCATCCACAGGTCAGCAGAATGAAACTCAGGAACGGCATCATGGTCTGGCAGACTCTGTAAACAATGTATCCCATTTTGGTCACTGGTTTCTTCAGTCTCCATTACCGTGGCAATAGCCACAGAAGCCCGTTCCGGAACGCTCGGTACTAGTATGGCAGGCAAAGCAAAAATAACCGTCGTCGTCGTGCCATGGTCCGTGGCCGTCGAAACGGGCCGGATCGGCCGAGTGGATCCGTGGATCGGTCCCGCGCACACCATCGATGTCACTATGGCATCCGGGGCGGGCACAGGTGGGATCATCGACGTCGTGGCAGGAAGCGCAGTTTTCGATATCGGTTCGCGCCGCGCGACCGTGGTCGATTCGCCAGTTCATGGTCGAGTGAGCCAGCGGCATCCGGTTCTCGCTCTCGTGACAATCGTTGCAGAATGATCTTCGATCATGGCAGCGTGCGCAATCGGCCTCTTTACCCTGGGCGTCCAGACCGTGAGTGAATCGGTAGTTCAGATCATGGATATTGCCGGTCTGGTTGTCGCCACGATGGCAGTCCAGACAGTAAACCTCCTGCTGGTGACAGGCCCGGCACCAGTCTGGTTTCAGCGTGGCCTGTTCGGCGTGCTGGTGCCGCCAGCCGATCGGGTGAATGTCCGCAAGGACTACCTTGTCGGCGTGACAGAGACGACACCCCCCGGTGGCATGGAGGCCGTCATGGCAACTCATGCACAGCGGCTTGCCCGGCCGGCCTGGCTGGTGCGGAATTTCTTCGTCTACTGCAGACAGAACGTGACAGGTCTGGCAGTCGGCCGTGAGATCCAAATGCAACTTATGATTGAACAGCACCGGCGACTCAGTCCTGGCAGCTGGCGATGGGTTATCGGGATCGCGGTGGCACTGGCCGCAACTCTCGTCATTCTCAACGTCGTGACAGTCGGCGCACACGTCCATTGATGGCAAGCCGTGATCGTCTGAGGAGGCGCTGGACGGAATCTGGGCGTGGCAAGTGATACAATCGATCCCTTGATCCGTCACGTGCAAAGGGTGCGAAAAAATCAGTTCAGTTGCCGGCGCCTGCCGGAGCGTGTCCGCCATCATGACAGACGTTCCGGCGAGAATCACCAGGGTCAGACAGGCAGGCAGACCAAGACGTCCAATTTTCATTTTGACGCCTCCGACCTGGCCGGACCAACCCTAAAACCTTTCGCCAGTTGTACGAATATGCGTTGATCGCTTTTGTCCACTGGGTTTCTCAGGTATTGGCCCTCGACCCTGACCGTAACCGCCCGGCCCGGCCGCCACAGGAAACCGGCACTCGACGAATAGGCATCAATTCTGTCAGGGGTTTCTGGTTGGATAAGATAGCGCGAGACAAAGGCCGACGTGTATAACTCGAGATTACGCAAGATATTCACATGAACCTGTCCCTGAAAGCCGTCACTTTCACCTCCATACCCATCACGGTGGTGCCAGGCCATCATGAAATGCGCGGTCCTCAGGCCGAATACCGACCGCCAGGCGTCGTCGCCGTCAAGCAGTTCACGGTGAACCTGAGCCAGCACGCGGACGTCACGCCACACCGCGCGTGTGACTTCCGCCCGTATCCCCTTATAAGCATCGGCATCGATCAAACTGAATACGGTGTTGCCATCGACCGATGGCTTCCGCCAGTGAACCTCGGCTGACAGGTACCACTTATCCGGGCGCGCCGTTGCGCGGGCCAGAACGCCGGCCATGTCCCGATCAAGAAGGTCATACGAAACCCGGGTGTAGAATTCGGTTCGTCGAATCTCCCCCCAGGCATCGATACCTGCCCGGTGTCGACTGACCGAGCCATCCGACGTTCGCGCCAGCCAGTTCAAGCCCAGTCTAAACGACCGAGATCGCGCGTATTCAACGCGGCTTCCGAACGCGCCGTGACCGCTGAGAGACTGGATTTTGTCCGGTGTCTCATGCGAAACCCCGGCGCCGCCGAAGAGATCAATACTGACCGATTTGAGGATTCGTAGCCTGGCCCGGAGGCCATCCACCACGGAACTGCCGAGGGTATTATAAACAAACTGGCGCCCGGCGTAGATTGTGCTGCCGGCCGGATAGCCCCGCAGGCTGAGATAGAAGTTATATATGTAAGTCTGGGATGCGCCTGGTTCTCCGGCCGCCAGATCGTCGGACCGTCGCAGGTTGATGTGAAGACCAAGCGCCCGCGTCTGGTCTCCATGCCACAGAGTGGCAGTAGAATTGAATCCGACATAGGTGCGCCAATGCGTGTCGTCGGAACGCTCTGAGCCGTACAGGCTGGAGTTCACTCGCCCGGTCAGTTCAACCGCCTCACTGGAAACTGATAGGAAACACAGGGAAACAAGACACGAAAGAAAAACGCCGCACTGTAGAATTCGGTGTCTCACAGAGGACCTGCTTTCACGCGCCTGCGATGACAAGAGATAACTCAGGTTTGAGAAATCGATTGCTCCGACCAAGTCCTTTCAAGACCTGTATTAACCCAAGCTGGTCATAGAAGGCCCTTTTTGTCAAGTTTTTACTTTGGAGTTGCCTGCTATGACCTTTGCCCCCACGAGCATTGATCTTTCCGGAGGGTCACAGCGGTCGAATCGGGCTCGCAGCGACTCAAGGCTACGCAGACAGCGTACCTGCACCAGCGGAAGGCATCCTCCCACCTGTCCCGTCATTGGCGCAACCAGCAGGACCCACAGGGTGATCTCTGTCGGTCGTGATTTCAAAATATTATTCGATTGTCTTCCAACGGCTTCCACTGACCTTTGCATAAGCTGTTCTGACCGCAAAGTCGAAACTCACAGAAGTATGGGGAGAGTGATATTGGGCGGGTGGCCCGTGGGCTTGCCCCGGGTTTCCAGGAGCAACCCTTTTCAGCGAGTGTCTGGAAATCGGCAACAATTCTGGGGATTGCGAAAGGCTACTAGAAACCCAGCGCGAGCGCTGGGCCACCCGACGTTTCAGCTGCACAGTGCGGCCAAGGTGAATACCGGTGGCAGCCACTTCTCCGACTACCCCGGTTCAAAGCGCGATCTTCAACAGGGAGTCAGAGACGGTTGCATTATAAGAACGAAACACGTCGTGCGGAGTGATCAGCAATTGCACGGCCGAGTCGTGGCCGCCCGTAGCGTCTACGATGTGACTTATCATCCACCAGCCCAGTGTATAGATGCCACTCGGGCGATCGACAATGTGTTCCTGCAACAACATCTGTTGATCACCTTCGGGATATGTGCGTTCCAGATAGTCAGCAAGGAGTTGCCGCGCAGATTCCTGATAGCTCCGATCGAGCCAGGCGCGCACAGAATCCGCGGTGGTTTCGTTTCGGCGAATATGTGCAATGACGCGCTCCAATTCGCGTAGCCAGAAGCCGATAACGACTGAATCCTCATACATCGACCTTTTGAAACCGGATGGAGGGTTACACTGTAAGGCCACGCCTTCGGAGACTATTCGCCTTATGATGACATCCTCCCAGAGATCCTGCCAATTGTCAAACTTGCGCGTCGGCGGGTAGAGATGTGGCTGCGCAAAGACATGCTGGAATTCGTGGGCCAGCACCGCCTCTATTTCCGTCGTGGGAATACCGGCGAGATGATCATAGCGGCCCGATGCCGGCCGCTTACTCAATAGGACGCCGTAAAGGTCGAAGCAGATTGTGCCATCCTTAGCGAACGCATCACCATTCCCATCCAGAATGTAGTATGTCGTAGGTACTGGTAAGTCTCCCGGAGGTGCCCACTTGGCAGCAAGCGAGACAGGCTGAGCAATACTAACCATTGAGATCTTCTCGACCAAAGCAGCGAGACTGTCGCGGTGGCGAAACAGTCCGAGCTGGACTTGCCCGATGTCGGCCGGACTCGGAACTGCCCGATATGGCAGGGCGGTAAAAACACGATAATGGACGTCGCGTGTCACATTGGTGAACTGGCGAAAATACAGTCTGTAGGCGGATGATGCCAGCAGACTATCGATGAGCGCGGTGATTCGCGGTTCGTGTGCATTGCGCTCGGTAAGCGCCGCCAGGCGCTCTTTCTGTCGCTGAGGATCAAGTGCGGCTATCTCCTCCAACGTGTCCTCGTAGTTTGGGTTGCTCTCGGCGATCGCGTCGAACAGGCGCAGCAGGAGGTAGATCGCCGTGGCGTCGGACCTCTGATCGGCGTGGATCAGGTCAGCTCCTGTCACGGCGTGGAGAACCGACACAAGACAGAAGATCAATACAAACCTGGTCATACTGTATCTCCATCATCGAGTAGAAAGTGTCCGTGCTCGGACACTCTTATTACGGCCAGACCTCAAGTTAAGCTTCACCCTGCCGGATAGCAATGGCCTTTTGGTCTTCAGCCTTATTCGTAACCGGTGACTATCCATTTCATCCCGTCAATCCCGGCATAATGTAACCGGATCTGGAGCTGGAATCTCACAAGAGTGTGGGGAGAGTGGGCGGGTGGCCCGTGGGCTTGCCCCGGGTTTCCAGGAGCAACGGTTTTCGGCGGGTCTCTGGAAATCGGAAACAATTCATGGGAATGTGAGAGGCTACCAGAAACCCAGCGCGAGCGCTGGGCCACCCGGCCGATAGCATATTCCAAGATAGTAACGCGGCCTCAGCAGCAGAGCATGAGGTAAAACATAAACCCACCCGTTGGCCGGGGTACCTTTGCAGGTCTTGCCCCCCCCGGGTGACACCCTATTCCTTCAGGAAGTCCCGGATCACCGGCAGTATCCGATCCGCTGCCTCTACCCAGAGCCAGTGTCCGGCGTTTTCGAACCTGACTAACTTCGAACCGACAATACCCTCATGAATCGGTTGAACGTACTCAAAAGGAGTGGGGTCATAATCGCCGTATAGAATTAGAGTAGGACAGGTAATGAGCTTCAGGCTGTCCCGAATATCGTAGCTTCCAAAGAACTCCCGCAACCGGTTGTATCTACCTTCGACGATCTCATAAGTAGTATCCCGATACCAGAGATTGATGCTATCGGCGTAACCCGGGTCGTAGCAGTAGGCTCTGAAGTAAAGCCGCCAGAACTTCTCCACGGCTTCGGGCCGCCGCCTGGTAATGTCTTCCGATCCGGTTATTTCATTGATGGCCAGGGAGTCTTCCGCCGTCCGGTTAGCAGCGATGTTGGCCCGGTAAACAGGCAAGTAGTCAGCACTGACGCCCATGGTGGAGGTCAGGACCAGCGCGCTGACGTTCTCGGGATATTTGAAAGCGTAATGCATAGCCACCATACAACCCCATGACCCTCCGATGATGTTGATCTTCTCCGGGGCCAACTTGAGTCGCAGGGACTCCAGGTCCTCAACGAAATTGTCCATGGTATGTGTAGCCGTATCGGCATCGCCAGTCGATCTTCCGGCCGCTCGCTGATCGTAGAGAATCAACCTGTATTCGTCCGACAGCGCCTCAAACGGGAGCATGGTTTCAAGAGCATCACCCGGTCCGCCCGACAGGACGAATGTCGCTTTGCCGGAACCCATCATTCGGTAGTGGATCTCAATACCCCTGATCTCGGTTTGACCTTCTTGCACAGCTGACGGTCGTGGTGCGCACCCTGACACCAAGATGCCGAGACCTGCCAGAAGCGTGATTACGAGCTTGATATTGCCTTGAAATGAGTCGTGCTGATTCGGCATGCCATCCTCCCTCTTACGGAACCGGTTTGTCCCTCGCCAATGCGGTATTGCGCATCCCGTGAGACAATTCTTCGACCACTATAACATACTTCGAAGTGCTTCGTAAAGGTTTTTCCGTCGAACGCTCTATGAAGACGATCACAATCGTAGAATCTTTTTCATTCCTCTAACTTCATATGATATACTCCCTGCTTTTCCCAGTTCATATCCACTGTAGTCCTCCATCACCTCCCTAAAGTCAGGGCTGCGAGTTGACGGGCGATTGGCCACTGAGCCATTGACTGCCCATCGAGTGCCACTGATTGCCGCTTAGTATGGCCGGAGAGGAGACTGGAACCCTGCAAAGTCCCGGGCAGAGTGAAATCGGAGCCGCCATTGGCTAAAAAAAACCCCGGTGTAAGCCGCGGGCTTCTTGCTGACAACCATGTGCCCTGGGCGTACTTTTCTACCGAGAATAGAAACGGGTCGGATGGTGAAACCGGGTTGCCGTGCATCATACCCAAGTAACCGTGAATATCATACGGAGGATGTCTATGTTTCATGAGATAAAACCAGACATACGGGCACGAATGCAGTGGCTCGAAACACAGGACTCAAAGGATCGGATTGATGGCAGTCAGCGTAGTCAACGACTTCGGCAGATCCCCCGCGACACCGGTCGTTTTCTTGCCGTACTGGCAGCCGGCGCACCCGACGGCGATATCGTCGAGATTGGCACGAGCGGCGGCTACTCAACCCTGTGGCTGGTGGTGGCCTGCATCGAATCCGACCGGCAGGTGACGACATTTGAGATTGCCAGTGATAAGGTTGACATTGCACGTGAGACATTTCGGCTGGCTGGCGTTACAGATCGTGTGAATCTCGTCCACGGCGATGCGAAGGAGTTTTTGAAACAGAGAGACGGCATTGCATTCTGTTTCCTCGATGCAGAAAAGCAGGAGTATCAGGACTTTTACGACATCGTCGTTCCTCGTCTTATTACTGGAGGACTTCTGGTTGCGGACAACGTTATCAGCCACGCGGAACATCTCCAGTCATTTGTTAGTGGTGTTGAGGCAGACGTGCGCGTAGACAGCCTAGTAGTGCCAATTGGGAAGGGAGAACTCCTGTGTCGGAGGGTTCCATAGAGTGACACGTCAGATGTCAGAGGTATTCTCCCGGGATTGTGTCTTCGGTGCACAATCGACAATGCACCGACGTATTCCACTGGCGCCGAGATGGCTCCGGCGGATCAGAAACTCGAGAACCGGTATGGTTTGCGGAGAGTGAGGCCGGGGCCGCCGCGGATGCCTGTGCAGTGGTAAAAAATGTATTTACCCTCCTTGATCTCGGCTGTGATCTGGCGGCCGCACTTAACAAAGGCCATCAGGTTGTCGAAAGCGGAGCCCTTCCGACCCGACCAGGGCCTGTTATCATTCCCGAGAGCCGTCGCCGGAGCTGTTTACTACCGAACACAGGCGCGATATTGTTCGTCCTCTAATGTGAATATCCTGAGAATGATCAGGCCGTGTGGTTACCGCTTTTGAAAACAGTGAGAATATAAAAGCCGACTATGCGGCGAAGAGAGGAGGTTACGTCTATGGCGGTCAAGAAGGCGGCATTGGCCATATTTGCTTTAATGCTGGTGGAAGGTACGTTTGTAATGTCGGAAAGTACCAGGTTTTCAGAAGAAAAGGCCAAAGTTGAAAAGGCCATCAATGACTGTATAATGTGGCCCTACCCTGAGAAGAACATTGACAGGCTCTATAACGCCGTGGCCAAAGATTCCAGTTTTGTCATTTTTCATCCTGATTCTGCATCTACAATAATAGGTTATGATGCGTTCCAACGAATGATTGATGATGTCTTTCTCAAGGATGAGCTGAAAGCAACCGGGACTGACATTAGAGATTTGAGGATCAACTTGTCGCAATCAGGCGACGCGGCCTGGTATTCCTGTATCCTCGATGATACGGGGGAGTGGGCCGGAAGGCCGTATCGGTGGTTAAACACCCGCTGGACCGGCGTTCTTGAAAAACGAGATGGCACATGGCTTATAGTACAGATGCATTTCTCCTTTGCCTCCGACGCCCAGGACGAGTCGGACGAACAGGTATCTGATAAAGACAAGAAGGATGAATAGTCCATCTGGGCTCTGGGAATGTGGATCGGCTAGTATACCGGACGCTGAACCGGGTTGTAGACGGCCGGTAAAGCTGGGAATATGTAGCATTCCGGGCCAGAAAGTGATCACGCTGATCGGCCGGTCAACAGAGGCGGGTGAGTAGTCGGCGGAATGGAACGGGGCTAACGCCACAACCGGTATCAACTCTTGTCGCCTCCATGCAGGCGACCTTGCTGAGACCAAGAAGATGCCTCTGCTGAAGTAATGGCCGAATAATCAGGAGAAGAGAAATGGAAGGCTAGCCAGCCTGCCGTTTCTTTTCTCGCGGAGCCCGGCTGACTTTTGCCGCCACTACAGGCTTAATTGACTACCTTCCTGCGCTTTCCGTCTACTTTCGCATGGGCTGGATTGAGCGCAAGGTCGAGCTTCACCAAAGTCCGGGGCGAGTGAGCCCGAGGCCGCCATAGATATTGGCCCCGGTGATCGCTGGGGTTTTTTCTTGCCCACCCAAACACCGCTGTTATATTCTATCATCGGAGTGCGGCTTCGGTCAGATATCAAGACAAAAAGAGACCCGCCATGACCTGCGTAGATCAATTTTAAACACGGAGAGACAGCCATGGGTGACAAAGGAAGTAAAGATAAAGGTAAAAGGGAAAAACAGAAAAAGGCAAAGCGTAGTCCAAAGGAAAAACGAAAAGTGAAGGACGAGAAGAAGAAGAAATAAGTGTCCGGTGCTGTCCGGTGTCCTGATATCAGTCAAGTGTATGCCCTCAAATAAACTGGACTCGGCGTATTACTCGTCTTGTCCACGAAATGCCCTTGTGAGTTTTTACGATTTCGCCTGCTCCGGCATTTTATCGCCCCTAATACTCTATGAGGGCGTGCGATTTACTTTTACATCGCGTTGTGCCGACCGTGGCATGCCTGGCCGGACTGATAACTCAGAGTTCACGAGAGTCTGCTGATAAAACTGCCAACGTTTACGCACGCCTGGCAATCTCAGTGAAGAGGCTGGGGCCGCTCCCGGTGACATTGTCGGGGCCACAACGATCGTGACCTAAGAGAAGAAACCTTGGGTGGCGAATCACGTATTGTCTCCACCTGCCTTGGTAGTTGAGTTTCCTGAGCAACTGCCTCAGTGTTTCGTGGAAGCTCCACCCGGTTACGAATGGCATAGTCAATGTGTTGCCGGACAGATCGATCCCCCTCGGATTGGCATAAGCGACGGCGCTGTAGCGGACGATACCGCCGAAATACCATCCGTTACGCCGGTCGAGAAAGATTCATTGACGGAGGCCGAAGCCGGCGGCTGATTCACGCACGCAGCCACAAAAAGGCAACAATCCAGGTTAATCAACGTCAGATTATGGTAAACTGTATCGGACCCGTTGTTTAACATGTTTCAGGAGTTACGCATGGTTAGTTTCAAGAACTACATCTGGCTTGTTTGTCTTCTTGTGCTGTCAATAGAGGTTCAGGCCTCAGATGTCGACATATTCACAGCCGCCGAACAGGGGGATTTCGAAGTCGTGAAGAAACTGGTACAGGAGAATCCACAGTTGGTGACCGCGACCGATGATCAAGGATACAGTCCTCTTCATAAGGCCGCCTACAACAACCACCTGAACGTCGTAGAGTATCTCATATCTCAAGGCGCGGATGTCAACTCTGCTTCGGGAAGTGGCAGTACACCCCTTCACGGTGCTGCTTACTACGGCCATCCGGAGATTGTTCGCGTACTGCTTGATGGGGGGGCGGAATGTGACGTGGTCAATGCCGGCGGATATACTCCTCTTCTGAGCGCCGCTGCAGGCAACCATGGCGAGATCGTCAGGCTGCTGGTCAACATGGGGGCTAATGTCAACGCCAGCCCGAGCGGTGGTCGCTCCCCTCTTTACCAGGCGGTATGGAACGCCGATGCCGAGTTGACGAGATTCCTTCTGGACAAAGGGGCAGAGGCCAACATCCAGACGGAGATGGGCGTCTCTTTGCCGTATTTCGCGTCGGCTTTCAGGGATCGGGAGTTCGGTCTCATGTTTATCCACAAAGTAACTGATTTTGAAGAAAAAGACGCGCTGGGACTGAGCATGCTTCATTACTCGGCCGCCCGTGGATTAGCGGAGCATGTACAAATGCTTCTGGAGCGGGGCGTTGAAGTTGACGCCAAAGATTCCCTCGGAAGGTCACCGCTGTTTTATGCCACGCTCTGGGGGCATGACGAGGTGGTGGATATCCTGAAAGGACGAGGGGCATCAACTGATAATTTGGAACAAGAATGGTTCAAGGGTGATTATCTGGGAAGACCTGCACCAGGAAAAACGCCTGTCGAGTTTGTGGGAGATGAGTTGAGAACCCCATTCGCTCCCCACGGACAAATAGCCTTTTCTCCGGACGGCAGCGAAATGCTCTGGTGCCACCAGGCGATGCCGATTCAAGCCATGTGGTACTCCCGACAGGTAAACGGTATGTGGCACAAGCCAATGATCGCGCCCTTCACCGACCCGGCGCTTGACTATGCCGATGGTAGCCCGTGCTTTTCCGCCGATGGAAACCGCATCTATTACCACACTCATCGACCGCTCGTAGAAACGGATGGGCGCAATGAAGACACCGATATCTGGTTTGTGGAGAGGACCGACGAAGGCTGGGGAAGCCCAATCCCCCTGGGGCCACCGGTCAATACTGACAAGAACGAGCTCAGTCCTATGATTGCGCCTTCCGGCAATCTCTATTTCATAGGCAGTGAGTACGAAGATACCTACGGTGCGGGCGACATCTATCTATCAGAGTTCGTCAATGGCGTCTATACTACGCCCCGGAATCTCGGTCCCGCAATCAACAGCGAGTACTACGAGTTGACTCCAGTGGTACCATCGGATGAGAGTTACATCGTCTTTGCTTCGGACCGTCCCAACAGATACCAGCGTCACTTGCCGTTGTTTGTCACTTTCAAGAAAGATGACGGAAGTTGGACAAATGCTGTATCTCTCGGCGGAACCATCAGCCCGGGACGCGCCTGGCAACCGTTTATTACAGCCGATGACAAGTTCATTTTCTACCAGCAGGGCACGAGCTACTACTGGCTCAGTACGGCGTTGATTGAAGATATCAGGGAGGCCATGATAGGTCCGGACCACCTTGAGGTGGCGGCCCCCGTCCCCGTGTTGCGCAAGAGTGAGCAGATATTTGAACATGCTGCCACCAACGACATCGCGCTGGGTGATCTTGATGGTGACGGCGATCTGGATGCGGTCTTTTCGAACATGGGTTTCAACGACTCGCGTGTTTATCTCAACGACGGTCACGGATATTTCACGGCCACGGATCAACTGCTGACCCGGCAGGGGCATGGAGTCGATCTGGGTGACCTTGATGATGACGGAGATCTGGACATCTTTATTACCTGTGCCGGATACGGAGTGAACAATATCGAATATGATCGTCCCAGCAGGATATATCTCAACGACGGTAGGGCCAACTTCACTGTCTCCCCACAGGACCTTGGAGACTCACTGCTGAGCGGCAATAACGTTCAGCTTTTCGATATTGACATTGATGGCGACCTTGATGCCATGATTGTATACTATCAGGAAGACAATGGTATTTATCTGAACAATGGGCAGGGAAGGTTCACCCGGTCGGAGATGACCTTTCCAACCGGCGCTAACTGGGCTGATCTCGACGGTGACGGTGACGTTGATATTCTCGATCGGGAGGCAGGCGTCGGCTTCAAGACGCTCCTGAACGACGGCACCGGCCATTTGATCGAACACTGGTCCAAAAGCGACAGCGGCCTGAATCGCGGTGGGGTCGGTTTTGGCGATATGGATGAAGACGGTGACCTTGACGCCGTAGTGGCATTTATGGATCAGTCGGAACACCGCTGTTCGAGTTTGTGGTACAATGACGGGACCGGACGATTCAAGGAGTCCGATGTCAGACTTCCGCTAACCCGCAATGCCAGACTGGCGACGGGGGATCTTAACGGTGATGGTCACCCGGATGTGTTTCTTAACAACCTCGGTCTTCCCAGCGCGGTATGGCTTAACGACGGGAAAGGCGGTTTATTCGATTCAGGTATCAGACTGCCCGGCGAATGGAAGAATACATACTGTTGCCTGGGTGATCTAGACGGTGACGGCGATCTCGATGTGTTTATCGCTGCTTTCCTGGGCGGACCTAACGAGATATGGTTCAACGAGCAGTGAACGGCCGGACGGCGCGATCAAGGGGTGGGCCGGTTTCTCACACTTATAGAGGACCGGTCCTGGTTCCAGTTGTCCAATTGTCTTCCCGCACGTGTCATCTTTCATGGAGTAGCGCATCTTGGCCCGACATTCGAACTCTGCAAGAGTGGGGGGGAGTGAGGTCGAGGCCGCTTTCTGCGTACCTGCTCGTTGACCCCGCGCGATGGCGGGATCATTTTGTGTCAAATAGTCCAGTTATGATATTTGGGGACAGATACTGATCAAGGGGACCCCAGGGCGCGCTGTGGGCCACCCGGCCGAAACTCGTCTCGCAGAGCCCGCCATAGACTTTGAAAGCCCCGGTTTCTATCGGGGTTTATTGGTGGGTGAAAGACAGACACATTGATTACATCAGGACCGTGTCCGTTAACTCATCTTTATTGCCCGAAGATGAATCACCCCGCAACTACATCCGCTTGAAGATCAGCGGCCTGAAATTCGTGTCTTCATCCGAAATGCCAAAGGTGACAACCAGACCCTGCTCATTCCTTGAAAAGCGGACTATCCCGATGTCGCCTACAAATTCATCCTTGTCTGTCAGCTGCAATGGTCGGTCGCTGTATCGATGATGCCGAATCACAAGTTTGTCGTCATCAACAATTACGTTGTAGGCTATACCGAGGGCGTCGGAATAATACGTGCCGGCATAGTCGGCTGCCAGCTGCTCCGAGGTCACCATCGGTGCATCGATGCGGGACGCCCACATGATATTCCCTGATTTTTTGAGATCGAGCATTAGACGCGCAGCTTTCCTGCCACCATCACGATGTATACTAATACTCACGTTGCGGAGATTATTCACGAACTGTGAGTCGGAAATAGGGCGAAAGAAATCTGAGGCATAGCCATCGAAGATACCATAAAAGCCGCGCCCCAGACGACTCAACAAGAGCTTTCCCATATTCCCATCAATAAGGTAAGCGCCTTCGAGACCTTCCATATTGGCCGAATCAAGACTAATAAACGGTTCTGGTTCGGCGGCCTGCACCGCCTCTTGTTGCTTTTCTTCCTTGCCATAGAAAAGGTCCAGAATCCGATAAGCCAGTCGTTCCGCTCTAATGCCGCGGTTGTTGGCCAGTATGGCCATGCCGAGTTCGTCCTCCGGCACGTATATTACCATAGTGTTGAAACTGCCGGTTTGGCCGGAGTGAGATATGATCTGTCTGTCGTTGCGTTCGAGAATACCCAGGCCATAGCCATAGGAACTCTCACTGCCATCAGTCAGCGTACTTTTCCGGCACATTCTTTCGATCAGGCTGTCTCCTCCCACGGTACGTTGCCGAAAATTGTCAAGCCATAAGGTCATGTCGTCAATCGTGGAATAGAGATAGCTGGGGCCGACAACATCGCTGTTTCTAGGATCTTCGTAGTAAATGCCGTCGGTTTTGTAGTAGCAGTCGGCTCCGTTGGGAATAACCCGAAAACAGTCGTCCTGAAACAAAGTGTGTTCCATTCCAAGAGGTTTGAAAATGTGATCTGCCGTCCACGACGCCAGGGATTCCCCGGTCACCCGCGCTACCAATTCTCCCAGAAGGGCGTAGTTGGTGTTGCAGTATACCCACTGACTGCCGGGAGCAAACAGCAACTGATCCTGGCCTTTCAGCAGAGCAAGGACTTCTTCAATGGAGGTGTAATCAGCGGGTTTATGGCCTCCATAATACCGGAACATCTTGCTGTATTCCCAGAGACCGCTGGTGTGATTCAAGAGATTACGGAGAGTTACAGTAGCATCATATTCAGGGAGCTCAGGGAAGTATTTGTGAATATCGTCGTCAAGGTGCAGCTTCCCCTCCTGCTCCAGGAGCAACACTGCCAGGGACGTGAACTGTTTAGTAACAGAGGCCAGATTGAAGACGGTCTCGTTGGTTATAGACACCTTGTGTTCGAGATTGGCCAATCCGAAACATCGACAGTAAATCACATTACCGTGTTCGATAACAGCAGCCGCGGCACCCGGCGCATCGGCTGCTGTCTCAGCAGTAAAGATGCTATCAACACGTGCCGAGAATTCCTCATAACTGTTGTTCAGCCCAAAGGATGGGGTTGCTGTTATCAAGATAAGTACAACGAGAGCCAGAATACGCTTGCATGTGTGGGGAACGCGCATAATTACACCTCCTCAAGCCTCATTACAAAACGTCGCATATCCACTTCATACGGTGAGCTTATGTAATATGTTGCGCCGTTCCCATTAAGATGCCGCGTGTGTTTTTCCTTGTCCGCATCTAATTATATTCTAGCGACTTGCGTTGATTGGAGTGGCGGGCAGCCTGTGGGCTTGCCCCGGGTTTCCAGGAGCAACCCTTTTCGGCGAGTCTCTGGAAATCGGAAGCAATTGCGGGGATTGTGGGAAGCTACTGGCAACCCAGCGCGAGCGCTTGGCCACCCGGCCTTGGCCTGAGGGTAAGATCGACCTTTGCGGGCTTCCGTGGTGATTGTGTATTTGCACGAAGATCTTCCTGACAAGTAGCTGGGTGGTAATTTCTTCAGACTTTAGTCCAGACCTTCGGACGAATTCCACGGGGGTTTGGGGGGAGTGAGTTCCACGCCGCTTTGTTTTTTAGAACCCCGGTTTACACCGGGACTTCTTGCTTGCCTGCTTTTGACGCAGCTAGTATGTTCCATCGATGGAGCGCGGCCCCAGCCGCGGGATATTAAAGCAAATAGAAACCCTCCATTCTGGTGGGGTACTGGTGCTGTGCAGTGTGCCAAAGTAACCGTGTTTATCTGTCGGAGGATGTAGATGTTTCATAATATAAAACCTGTCATGCGTGATCGCATGCGGTGGCTCGAAATGGAAAACTCACGGGATCGGCAGGATGGCACTCCGCGTGGTCAGCGACTTAGACAGATCCCCGACGAAACCGGTCGATTTCTTGCCATCCTGGCGGCCGGCGCTACCGATGGGGATATCATCGAAATAGGAACCAGCGCCGGCTACTCTACCCTGTGGTTAGTGTTGGCTTGTAAGGAATCAGGAAGAAAGGTGACGACATTTGAGATCCAGAATGATAAAGTTCAGCTTGCCCGTGAGACTTTTCGATTGGCTGAGGTTACAGATAAAATCAACCTTTACCACGGCGATGCGCTCCAACTTTTAAAAGATCACGATAATATCGCCTTCTGCTTCCTAGATTCGGAGAAAGAAGACTACCAGCGTCTGTATGATATCGTCGTTCCTCGTCTTGTTCCGGGAGGATTACTGGTTGCGGATAATGTGATCAGCCACGCCGAAACATTGGGAGCGGTCGTAAGCAAGGCGAATGCGGATGAGCGAGTTGATAGTGTGGTAGTGCCAATTGGAAAGGGAGAACTTCTGTGTCGGAGGGTCCCATAGAGTGAGACATCGGATGTCAGAGCCATTCACCCGGGATTGTGTCTTGGGTGCACAAGCGACGATTCACCGACGTATTCCACTGGTGCCGAAATGGCTTCTGTGGATCAGAAACTCGAGAACCAATATGGTTTGGGAAGAGTGATATTGGGGCCGCTTTGAGTCCAAGAAAGCCGCTACGGAAGTTGCGGTTTCTTCCTTGCGTTCAGTCCCGCCGGATAACATAGTTATCATAGTTCAAGCGATGGTATAACCGAGGGCGATAGGCGGGGCAACGCTGGTGAATCTGACGGCACCAGAAGCGAATGGGGCACCCAACTGTCGGCGACCAGTCCAATCCCTGAGACGACCTCGGGACGTCTGTCGCGCACGGGATCCGGGGGTAGCGGCGATTCAGTCAATGGCTTCTGCTCTGAGTTCATCTATGAAGTCCGCCTTCACCCAGTAGATATCGTGTTCCCTTGTGAAGAACATATATAAACCGTCAGGCGTCACAGTGGCATTGCCCTCGCTGCCTGATGAATTGATCTTATCATTGAGACTCCTGCCCGGAGTCCAGGTATCATCAGGATTCCGGAACGTGATGCGCAGTTCGTGTCCGTAACTCTCCGCTTTTCTGGCTCCGTATATAATGTAGCTTTCATCGGGTGCGACAAAGGGATGGGTGCCCCTGATGTTCGGAGAGAGTTTTTCCGCTGCCTGATACTTTCCGGCGACAAGTTTGAGTCGAATCAATCCACTGGCATACAGATTGCCGCTGGCTGCCACTGATGGCGTGTGAATAGTCTGATCATTGACCGGCCCTTCAAAATGAGTTGCCTTTCCCCATTTGCCGTTAACTTCTTCTGAAACCCAAAGATTCATAGCGACTTTAGCTCCGGGAAAGGGTCGCCGTGAACAAAAATAGAGTTTTGCTCCATCTGCAGAGAAGCAGGCTTCACCGTCGATGTCCTTCGAGAAGGGAGCGATGACCGGCTTATGCCAACTGGAGCCGTCGGCTTTTCTCTCAATGTGATAGAGATGCGGTCCTTCACAATAGAATATGTCCTGCCCCGTGGGGGAGACGACCAGCCGATACTGATCGGTTTTCGTAGAGACGATTCCGGGCGCAAAGATGACTGGTTCGTCATCTGGAGGAGGCTGGCCGAGGTAGTCACAAACAAAATGTCTTTTATTCCCGGTCTGAGCGTGACAAAGGCCTGATGGAAGCAGGAGCCCTCCAAATACGACTGAATAGATGAGAGCAAGTCTCCGAGCGCTTATCATATCCCTATACCTCCGACGTAATTTGTGTTTCCCTGAACAGCCTGGCCACATGGATAATTCACCGCAACAGCAAAAAAGAGACCCACCATGTGGTGAGATCTATGGGCACCGCTCCTGATGAATAGCATTGATGTCATTACAACATTCCCCAAGTCTCGCCAGTTGCTGTTATTCTTCAGAGGAATTCAAGACAATGAATTGCATCTCTTGCGGCGGATTGCGAAGGTCGAGGGTGAAGGAGTCAGCGGCAATCCTCCTTACGTTGCGCTTGTCTTTCAGATAGTCCGCCGCCGTATAATCCAGGAAGGGAGCAGCATCCGTCTTGAAATGCATTGGCAGAACGATCATCTTAGGTCTAAGCTGGGCGATAACACTGTCGGCTTCGGGCGGCGATATTGTGTAGTGTCCTCCTACGGGAATCATGAGAATATCAATAGCACCGATCTGTGCCTTCTGCTCTTCACTCAGGTTTAAGCCGAGGTCGCCGAGATGAGCGACTCTAAGGCCATCGAATTCAAACACAAAAACGGAATTCAGGATCGAACTCTTCCCGGGGTCGAAATGGTTGCAGACGATATCATAAATCCGCACATCCTTGATCTGAGTGTCAACGGGGATGAATTTGTGTTCCAGTCCCTTGTCCATAGGGCCGTTGATGCCATAGAGTACGACTGGTTCCCCCGATACGGCAGCAACATTGTCATGGTCTATATGCCGGTGCGAGACGGTAATAAGATCGGGTGTGACACTGTCAGGGATGTGGTATCCCTCCAGTTTCATCGGGTCGGTCAGAATGCGAGTGTGAGTCGACGTAGTTATCAGGAAACACGCGTGACCATAATGAGTGAAAGTCACTTCATTCGGTTTCTGAGCCTGTGAAAACGGGCAGATTCCTAATAAAAGTAAAGCACAAAGCAGCCATAGGTACTTCATCATTCCACTTCCTTTGCTCATGAACGGCGACTGTAAGCCGACGGACAATCCGGACATAAAGCTACTTCATAGTAAGACGACGTTCGCCTCATCGCAACTACTTTCCGAGGCTCCATATAGACCGTACTTATGTGTTGGACAGCCGGATTGGCTGCAGCAGTCGGTATACCTTCGTAAATCATGCTAACGCTGCATCGACTAGCCGCGAGGCCATCAACCATAGTGCACCTGCTGCCGACGTGCAATAAAGGCGATAGCCAGCGAACCGAGAGCAACCAAGCCCAGGACGGCCAGTTTCGCGGCAGTAATGGACTCGTCGATAGTGCCCAGCAAATCCAGGGTTGTCAGATGGTCAATTGATCCAACGTACCAGATCATCAGATAAGTAACTTCGAAGAGCTTCTTGCTGCCACTCAGGGTTCCCATAGCCAACGACACCGTCGGGACAAGGAAGGCTGCAATCATCAATGTCGCAGCGTAGGGCCACTGTCCTGCGATAGTCGCTCGAAGAGCCATGGCACAGACCGATGCTACAGCGATTAACAGACCGGACAGCCAGATGGCGGGAAATTGACGCATGAGCGGACTCGGCGAAGAGAAAAGCAACTGAACCGTACCGAAACGAGATTCACGCGTTCCCATCGTCGACCATATTACCAGCGGCCAGACCATGGACGCGGGGACCAAAAACAGCCTTGCAGTATCGAACGGCGCCGCGCACTGTGCAGCCACCAGACCGACTGCAACTGCGTACCAAAACCAGTGACGGCCCTTGAGTGCCAGCCTCAGTTCGGCGGCGACCATCCGGTAGAGCCTGAATCTGGGTTCAGGCGGGCAAAGTGAATCATACTCAGGTCCGGTACCGGCATGGGATGTTTCTTGCACTTTTTCTGAAGCCGCCGCCTTTGCTTTCAGACGTATCCCCTTGTGTGCGACCCTGGCCGGATCAAAGCGATCAAACAGCAGGACAGCCATGCCGGCTACCGCAAACGCTATGGCTATCCAGTGCAGCCGCAGCAGAAGTATGCCGATCGTCCAATCGATACCCGTCCACGAAAACGTCTTGAACGTCTCGAATTGCATTTCCGTGTCGAAGTCGACAAAGCCCGCCACCAATCCGATTGTCTCGCCGGGAAAAGCCATTGCAGCGGCGGCCCGTGCACTATCGGTAAAGACAGCCACCGATGCGAGATCAAGGAACGGCACGGTTAGCATGCCCAATACGACGCAACTTTCGGCCAGGAACAAATAGATGACATTGCCCGCGCTTCCTCTGAGCCATCGGGCGGTATCGAAAAAGACTGCTACCGAGGCCACGAAAATGGACGCCGGTATACAAACGATAAGAAACGGTGATACAAAAGCCCACAAGTCGATCTCACCTGTTTCGTTTCTTATCAGCAGCGTGACGAAAGCCAGGACGGCCAGGGACGCGACCATCAACCACAATGCAGCAATGTTGCTCACGAGTTTTGAAGTTATATAGACACGCCCGCTCATCCGTGTGGTGGCGATAATCTGCCCCACCTCTGTCAGGCGATCGCGCTTAATCGAACCTCTGATCAGGTAGAACCCGATAATCGCTAGCATGATAGTGCTGCAAACAGCCATCAGGCTACCCGCCCAGGCCGAGTTGTATACGCTCTTGTATTCCCCAAACTGAATTGTGTACTTGCCGGTGATTACCAGGTATCCGAAGAACATCACACCAATCATTGTGACCAGGAAGCTGTATCGCCGCGTCCGCTCTCGGAAATCGGCCAGGCTCAACTGAAAGAGAATCCGTAGTCTATCCATCCTGTCGCTCGCGCTGATGGCCATTCAGCAGCCGAAGATACGCGTCCTCGAGAGTCGGCGTCACCTGTCGGGCCGAGGCGGTCGGTGCCCTCTCCACCACTACCCGCGCTCGCACACCTTCGGTAGTTCTGGTCGTGCTACCTACAATGTGCCTCCGTCTCAGGTCGGTCAACTCGGAGCTGGCAATGACAACCTCCCAGACCTTTCCCTCCACTGACCGGAGAAGCTCCTCCGGAGCAGCATGCACGAGAAGATGCCCTTTGTTCATGATGGCGATTGAAGTTGCGGCTGCTTCGATGTCGGAGACGATGTGCGAAGACAATATCACTGTGCGGTTGCCGGACAGTTCCGAGAGGAGGTTCCGAAATCGTATCCGTTCCTGGGGATCCAGACCAGCGGTCGGTTCATCGACTATCAACAATTCGGGATCGTTAAGCAGTGCTTGAGCAATTCCCACCCGCTGCTTCATCCCTCCTGAGAGAGAACCAAGACGCTGCTTCCGGGCATCACCAAGGTTGACCAACTCCAGCAATTGGTCAATCCTTCGCCGAGCCGGCCTGCCACTGATACCTCGCGCTGCCGCCAGGTACGACAGGAACTCGGTAGCGTTCAGATTGGGATAAATGCCGAAAGCTTGCGGGAGATAGCCGAGTATTTGGCGAACATTTTCGGGCGAATTGGCGATATTGTAACCGTTCCAGCTGGCACTGCCTTCGGTAGGTTTGGTAACGGTGGCCAGAATTCGCATCAGGGTCGACTTCCCCGCACCATTCGGGCCCAGCAACCCGAGGATGCCGGAGTCTATGTCCAGACAGAACTCCTTGAGCCCCCAAACGTTTCCTTTGTAGCGTTTTCCCAAATGGTCAGTTCGAAGGTTCAATGCGGCACTCCTTTTGCGGCGATTCGTCACAATCACTGAGACCGGTGGTTCTTCCGGATTAGACGGCGGAGCTGGTCTGTTTGTTGCGGGGATCAGTCAAATACATGACAGGCTTCATGACCTTCCATCGACTTCCATTGATACAAGCATAGTGTAATCGAACCGGGAATGCAAACGCCACAAAAGTCCGGGGCGAGTCAGGTCAACCCCGCCGTTTCACGGGGCGCTTTATCCGGATTGGCTTCCTTACTGAGCGAAAAAGACAGTCGTTGCGGAAACTACTCCCGGAATCGTGCAATCTCTTGCGCATTCCTCGGAGGCCCGTTTGGCCGGTCGCGCAGGGAAAATGGCCGGCAGGCCAAAGCTCCCCGGCCTGAAATATCGTTGACTTTTTCGTCCATTGTGAGTATATTGGTGCATCAACTGTTGCCCGTCATCAACTTGCTATCGCCCCCGTGACCTGACACCCGAATTGATGAGCTCCCGCCGACGGGCCAAAAGATCCTTGCAGCGTGGGCAAGTGTTTTTCGAAAAACGAAGCTAAATATCTGAGCCGAATTGCAGAAAACAAAACACCAGGGGAGGCAAAGATGAAAAGCGTACCCAGATCAGGCTGTATCCTGGCGCTGTGGCTGATGGTGGGAATGACACTGGTCGTGCCGGATGCCCTGGCCGATGAACCATTGTTCGCCGCAAGGATCGATTATGGCGCAGGAGATAATCCAGGCTCTGTCTTCTCGATCGATCTTGACGGGGATGGTGACAATGACCTGGCGGTAGCTAACCAGGACTCTAACAATGTTTCCATTCTGAAGAATAACGGTGACGGGACGTTTCAGACGGCGGTCGACTATGGCACGGGAAATGGTCCGTACTCTGTCTTCGCAATTGATCTTGACGGAGATGGTGACAATGACCTGGCGGTAGCCAACAATGAGTCTTACAATGTTTCCATTCTCATGAACAACGGTGACGGGACCTTTCTAACGGCGGTCGACTATGGCGCAGGAGATGGTTCGTACTCTGTCTTCTCGATTGATCTTGACGGTGATGGTGACAATGACCTGGCGGTAGCGAACGAGGGCTCTGACGATGTTTCCATTCTGAAGAACAACGGTGACGGGACGTTTCAAACGGCGGTCGACTATGGCGCAGGAGATTATCCGGTCTCTGTCTTCTCGATTGATCTTGACGGGGATGGTGACAATGACCTGGCGATGGCAAACTATTACTCTGACAATGTCTCCATTCTCATGAACAACGGTGACGGGACGTTTGCGACCGCGGTCGACTATGGGGCAGGAGATGGTCCCATCTCTGTCTTCTCGATTGATCTTGACGGGGATGGTGACAATGACCTGGCGGTAGCCAATGAGGATTCTGACGATGTTTCTGTCCTGATAAATAACGGTGACGGGACGTTAAAAACCGCGGTCGCCTATGGTGTAAGATATGGTCCTTACTCTGTCTTCTCGAGTGATCTTGACGGGGATGGTGACAATGACCTGGCGGTAACGAACGCGTTCTCTGACAATGTCTCCATTCTCAAGAATAACGGTGACGGGACGTTTGAAACCGCGGTCGACTATGGCGCGGGAGATTCTCCGTACTCTGTCTTCTCGATTGATCTTGACGGGGATGGTGACAATGACCTGGCGGTAGCTAACGGGGGCGCTAACAATGTTTCCATTCTGAAGAATAACGGTGACGGGACGTTTGAAACCGCGGTCGACTATGGCGCGGGAGATTATCCGGTCTCTGTCTTCTCGATTGATCTTGACGGGGATGGTGACAATGACCTGGCGGTAGCAAACTATAACTCTGACAATGTTTCCATTCTCTTTAATCTCAGTGATGTTTACGTGGACGTTGAAGACTACGAGCCGTTGGAGTTGCCGCACGGCTTTGAATTGGGTCGGAACTACCCGAACCCGTTTAATCCATCAACGGTAATCAAGTACGTTCTTCCGCAGCGGAGCCATGTGACAATCGAGATATTCAACGTGCTCGGTCAGCGGGTGCGGACGCTGGTCGACCGGGAGCAGTCGGCCGGGTCACATGTGGTAACCTGGGACGGCCGGTCGGAGGCGGGCCGGGAGGTCTCGACCGGTGTATACCTGTACCGCGTCCAGGCCGGAGATCACGTGCAGACAGAAAAGATGCTGCTGCTGAAGTAGCCGCAGGCTCTCTCGGACGATCAAAAGGGCAGGCCGGCTCGGCCTGCCCTTTACATATTTAGTGCGCTACTTTCCGACGTCTTCCGTTCGTGTCAGCTCAGCCCAGCGTGACTCGGAAGCCGAATTCCACAATAGTCCGGGCAGAGTGAGGTCGGAGCCGCTTAGGATTTAGGTCCCCGCGTTGCCTTTCCGCGGGACCGTTGTCCTTGCATTGTGGGAGTCAGTCAGTATACTTGTGGCAAGAGAAGTAAGCGTACGGGAAGCGAGCGAGCCCCTCCCTCCGACCTGTGCATAAGCTAACTGCATAGGGATGGAAGCATCATGTTCAAGAATGCCGTCTTAGAAACAGATCGATTGATCATTAGACCCCTGAGGCTGGAGGATGACACAACACTTCATGATGTTGTCAGCCGGGAGGAGGTGATGCACTTCCTGCCGGAAGGAGTGATGTCGCTTGACGAGGTTCGCGACATCATCACATGGCTGTTGAAGTGTTATGATGAGAACACGCCTCAGAATATCAAGAAGTGGACGCTGGCAGTTGTCCGGAAAGATAGTTCCGAAGTCATTGGGTGGTGCGGGCTGGGACGGTTGGATTTCAGCTGCGATGAGATTGAGCTGTTCTGCGGGTTGTCGGATTCATATTGGGGCAGGGGAATCGCGGCTGAGGCCTGCAGAGCTGTATTGGATTACGCATTCAGTAGCATCGGTCTCAGTCGCATAGTTGCAGTGGTCGATCCTGAAAACTCACGGTCGCGAAGACTGATCGAGAAGATAGGGATGCAGCTGGAAAAGCAAATAGGCGATTTGCCAAAGGAGTTTGGACACTATGAGGGATTTCTTTACTACTCAATATCTCGGAAGTAGAGTCCAGGACATAATCAGCCTGTAAACGGGTGAGTCACGCTTTACGGCAGTGGATGCTTCCTCTATTCGATTAATGATAAATGAGAGCCAGCAGGGACGAACAGAAATGCACAAATCCACTTTCCATATTCCATCGTACTTTTTCCATCTCTCGTCGAGTGGCATATTATAACACTGAAGTCAAACGTTAGAGGGGTCTGGGGAGAGTGAGGTCGGAGCCGCCATAGATATTGACCCCGCTGCACAGCGGGGTTATTTTATGGGCGGTTGGTAGATTCTGTGATAACGACTAAGTGGACAGGAGATACAGGTAACCCCAGCCTGGTGTGCGGATCACCTGACCGCAAGAGCCTCATGACGGTAGAGCATTATGCTTGAATTGGCGTTTCTGAAAGACCTGGTCGTAATACTTAGTGTTGCGGTGGTTGTCGTAATCGCCTTCCACAGACTCAAACTGCCGTCCATAGCCGGTTTTATCCTCTCAGGGATCCTGGTCGGCCCCCGGGGACTCGGTTTGATCGACGACGCTCACCAGGTCGAAGTGTTAGCCGAGATCGGGGTGGCGTTGCTTCTATTCGGCATTGGTGTGGAGCTTGCCTTGAAGAAGCTGCAACGCCTGTGGCGGCTGGCCGTGGTGGGCGGTGTTCTGCAGGTGGGCATCAGCGCGGGGGCTGCATTCGCCATTGGTAGAATGGCCGGCTTGCCGACCAACTCTGCCGTTCTCATAGGCTTTGTTGTGGCCCTGTCCAGTACGGCTATTGTGTTGCGAGGGCTGCAGGAGCGAGGGGAGGTTGACGCTCCCCACGGTCGCCTGATACTGGGCATCCTTGTGTTCCAGGATTTCAGCGTCGTGCCGATGATGCTGATCCTCCCGTTGCTCATCGGCGCGGATCTGAGCGCCGGAGCGTTTGTCGTCACACTGGCCAAGTCTATCGGTATAGTATTAGCCGTCCTGCTTTCAGCGATACTCGTAGTGCCTCGAATCCTGAAGCTCGTCGCCCAGACACGGCAAAGACAGTTGTTCATTCTTTCCGTATTTGTCGTCTGCCTGGGAACCGCCTGGCTGGTTACCCGGTCCGGGGCGTCGCTCGCGATAGGAGCGTTCCTGGCGGGGCTGGTGGTTGCGGGAAGCGAATACAGACACCAGGCCCTGGCCGACATGATCTCGTTCAGAGAGGTCTTTGCCAGTCTCTTTTTTGTATCGGTGGGGATGATGCTGTCACCTTCCGCGATTCTGGGCAACCTTGCTGCAATCATTGCTATTCTGGCTGGAATCCTGCTTGGTAAGTCTGCAATCGTCTTTATAGTCGCTTTCCTGATGCGAATGCCGCTGAGGGTGTGTCTGGTTGCGGCTTTCGCGCTGGCTCAGGTAGGAGAATTCGCGTTCGTTCTGCTTTACGCCATACAAGGAACAGGTTTGATTGCCAAGTCCGTCGAAAACAGTTTGGTGTCGGCCGCGATTCTCTCCATGTTCATCACGCCTTTCGTCATGTCGTACGGACCCAAACTGGCGGCCGGTCTTGGCAAATTCACACGGCTCAGGCGCCTGATTGAAGTGGATTCGGCCGAGGATGCCTCCGACGCCGTCTGTAAGATGTGTGATCACGTAATTGTCGCCGGTTACGGCTTCGCCGGCAGAGAACTGGCGCAGGTTCTTAATCAGCATGAGATCCCATATATTGTAGTGGATCTGAACATTGAAAACGTGAGAAAGGCGACCCGGGAGGCGGGAAACGCCGTGTTCGGCGATATTACGAGCGAGGGTGTACTTGCCCAACTGGGGATTGAAAACGCACGCGAACTGGTATTGCTGATAAACGATCCCAGTGCCTCGGAGCATGCTGTTCGCGTCGCTCGGAGGCTGGCCCCTCGCATGTTCATAACCGCACGGACTACCTATTTGCTCGATATCGAACGCCTGCTGGCGGCGGGTGCCGATGAGGTCGTGCCGGCTGAGCGGGAAGCTGCGGTTCGGGTCGCAACTCAGGTGCTCAAGAGGCATCGAGTGGATCTGAAGACAATTACCACACAGGCGTCGCAGATGCGGGATCATTCTGAAGATGAGGACTTCTGACTTCCGTTGGCGGCTGTGCCTGTTCGCGCCATCCCGGCATGCATCGGCCTCGCCATAGATATTGACCCCGGTTACTAACGGGGGTTATTTTGTGCCTGCAAGAGAGTCCGCGACAATCCAGGCGTTGGCCTGGAAAAAGGAAGCCGCCATAAATGGTGGGCCGGCCGTCCTGCGCAGATATATATTCTCTTCGTGTCAGAAAGGGACGCACATTTATGAAGCGCCGTGAGTTCATAAAAAAGGCAGGCCAGGCCGCCGCGCTGATGGCCGTGGCCGGCGACGCCGGATTGTTGACCGGCGGCTGTCAATCAGGAACATATGACAAAACGACGGCAACGAAGCCTGATTTCGAGGTCGCGGCTGACCCGCAACTGCCCAAAGTTACCCTGGCCAGGAACGAAGATCACGCCAAGGCACTTTGCTCCGCACTCGCTGTCATCGGGGGAATCGAACGATTCGTAAAAAGGGGTGAGCGTGTACTGCTGAAGCCGAATGCTGCCTGGGACAGGGTCCCGGAGCAGGCCGTCAATACGAATCCCGTTCTTGTCGGCGAGATGGTTCGCCAATGCAGGGCTGCGGGCGCTACGGAAGTATTAGTAACCGATTTCGGCTCTCATAATCCGCGTCGTACGTTTTTGCGCTCGGGCATTCGAACTGCTGTCGAACAAAACGGGGGGAGAATTCTCCTGCTGAGCGATGACGATTTTGTCGAGACTGATCTTAAAGGCCGCTTCATTACGAACTGGCCGGTGCTCAAGTATGTATTTGAGATAGACCGACTCATCAATATGCCCATTGCCAAACATCATGGCTTGGTGGCGGGTACGGCCTCCATGAAGAATTTCTTTGGCATTATCGGCGGTAACCGCTCGCGTCTGCACGACCGACTTGACCAATCCATTGTCGATCTGGCGGCGTTTTTCAAACCGACTTTGACGGTAGTTGACGCCACTCGGGTGCTGATGCGTAATGGCCCGGCGGGTGGCTCGCTTGATGATGTCGTGATTCGTAACTCAGTGATCTGTGCCACCGATCAGGTGGCGGCTGATTCACGGGCAAGTGAATTTCTGGGTATTACGGGAAACGATGTCAGACATATCGTTCTGGCGGCTGAACAAGGGTTAGGTGAGATTGATTATCGCAAAGCGGGATATAAAGAAATTATATGATCGCCTTTTCAGTCAGTAGTCCTGGTCAATTACTCACATCTGATCGTCTTCCATCGAGTTACGACTACCTGCACATAGTGGTGCCGGGCTGCGAACTGCAAAATCATTGACTTGTCAGCACGATCAATGTACCTTGCTTCTGGGAGCGATTTCACCTCGCCTTTATCAATCATCAGACATGTCGCTTAGCCGGTGTCGTAACTGCAGGGGGTCAACCTGCCGTCGACATGATCTCCTTGGGATAGGATAACGAGGAGTACGTATGAACCAGGATGGATTTCTCCATCGCCCGGCCTATATGGCAATCTTGTCGCTTGCGACCGTACTGCTGGTCGGCTGTTCGGATGATAATCCGGCTGGACCGGGTCCGGAACCCGCGGAGCGGAGGGGATGGGTATGGCAAAACCCGCTGCCACAGGGCAACACGCTCTATGGCGTTTCCTTCACCGATGCCGATACGGGCACAGCAGTGGGAATGGATGGTACGATCCTTCGCACTCATGACGGCGGAGCCACTTGGTTCATTCAGACGAGCGGCACGACAAAGCATCTTAATGGCGTATCATTCACCAATGTGACTACGGGCACGGCGGTAGGAGAATATGGCACGATCCTGCGGACAGTGAACGGCGGGGACACCTGGATTATCCAGACGAGCAGAGCGAGAAACCATCTTAATAGTATACTGTTCACCGATGTAAATACGGGCACCCTGGTAGGAGATGCTGGTGCGATCTTTCAATCTACTGACGGCGGGGCCACCTGGGTCAGCCAGACGAGCGGCACGCCTAAACATCTCTATAGTGTTTCCTTCACGGATAGGAATACGGGCACTATAGTGGGTTATGGTGGCACAATCCTTCGGACAACGGACGGCGGGGTTACCTGGGTCAGCCAAATAAGTGGCACGTTCAGACATCTCTATGGCGTTTCCTTTACTGACGCGAATACTGGCACAGTCGTGGGAGATAGTGGTACTATCCTTCGGACGACCGACGCCGGAGTCACCTGGGTCAGCCAGGCAAGCCCCACGAGTAACAGTCTGTATGGTATTTCATTCGGTGATATGAATGTAGGGGTGATCGTGGGAGAAGACAGGACGATCCTCCGAACCCTAGACGGTGGGACAACCTGGGTTGCCTGCATAACCGGCGCCTACAGTGATCTCTATGATGTGTCGTTCACTGACGCAACCACAGGCACGGTCGTGGGGTCGTATGGGACGATCCTTGGGACGACGGATAGCGGTGCGCTTTGGGTCGACCGGATTACCGGCACGGATGAATATCTCACGGATGTCTCGTTTATCGGCGCGATGACGGGAACGGTGGTGGGCGGTCATGGTACGGTTCTGCGGACCACTGACGGCGGTGCCACCTGGGTCAGGCAGGCGAGTGGCGCGCATGTAATGCTTTATAGCGTTTCATTTGCCGATGCGATTACGGGTACGGTGGTAGGAAACTTTGGCACCATCCTTCGCACGAATGACGGCGGTGCCACGTGGGTAATGCAGACAATCGGCGCATACCATGATCTCTTTGATGTGTCCTTTACTGACCGGAATACAGGTACGGTGGTTGGGGGGGATGGCACAATTTTCCGGACGACGGATGGCGGCACCAGTTGGGTCAGGCAGACAAGTGGCGCATACAGTGCACTACTGGGAGTTTCCTTCACTGACGCGAAGATAGGGACGGTGGTGGGATTGTATGGCACGATTCTGCGAACAACGGATGGTGGCGTGACTTGGGTACGTCAGAACAGCGGTGTAAACTACCATCTTATGGATGTGTCGTTCACTGGGGCGAACATAGGAGTGGTGGTGGGCGATTATGGTACGATGCTTCGGACGACGGACGGCGGCGCCAGCTGGATAAGGCAGACAAAGCGCACGAATAGCCATCTTATGGGCGTGTCATTCATTGATGCGAATACGGGAACTGTTGTAGGATCCCATGGCACGATCCTTCGGACGGTGAACGGCGGAGCCAGGTGGATCGTGCAGGCAAGCGGCACAAGTAATGATCTCCGTGGTGTGTTCTGCTCTGATGCGATCAAGAGCACCGTCGTGGGACAAGCTGGCACGATCCTTCAGACGACAACCGGCAGAAACTGAATCTGTGCCTGCCGAGCGGGAAGCTGCGGTTCGGGTCGCAACTCAGGTGCTCAAGAGGCATCGAGTGGATCTGAAGACAATTACCACACAGGCGTCACAGATGCGGGATCACTCTGAAGATGAGGGTGCCTGACTTCCGTTGGCGGCTGTGCCTGTTCGCGCCATGCCGGATGCTTCGGCCTCGACACGAGCAACCCACCAAGAATGGTGGGCTAGGCGACGGTGTGATTGGTAAGCGTGTAACTGTCTGCAGGCCGGTCAGCAGTGATTGAACGGAGCCAATATGGATCATAAACGAGCACTTCTAAAACACTTCCTGGCAGCGCTGGCTTACCGGACGCAGAAAGCACTTCGAGATGCGCCGCCGGACTTTGCGTCCTTTAGAGCGGCACCCAAGATTCGTACACCCGGCGAGCTGATACGCCACATGGACAGCGTCCTGGGGTATGCCCGCACGTTCTTCACCGGTGGAAGGTATCGCGCGCCGTTGCTGCCGGATTTCCATGACGCTGTTGAGCACTTTCACGAAACGCTGGCGGACGTGGCGGAACACCTTGAGCGAGGGACAGAACTTCGGGGCATCACTGCCGAAATCCTATTGCAAGGTCCACTGTCGGACGCAATGACGCACGTCGGACAACTGGCCGTGCTTCGGCGGCTGGCCGGCAGTCCGGTTCCGCCGGAGAACTTCGTCTTTGCCGATATCAGCGCGACCAACCTCGGTTCTGATCAGCCGCCTCCCGTCAGTCCGGACAAAGACTGGCCTGAAGCTCCTGACGGCGATTAATGTCGTTCGGGATGACGTACTACGTGCCGGGATATTTCGACCGTGTTGTATTTCCGGCCGGGGAATTCCGGCAACCTCCTGCACGTTTCAGCGTATCTGAACTGTCATGTAGTTAAAGTCCACTGAGAAGTAGTGTCAAAGCCCGATGCGCGGCCGAGAAGGGTATCGATTTGGAAAGAGTAACTCCTGATCTTCTGCTGAACAAAGGTGAAGTGCGGTTTCGTTGGCAGCGAATCCTGCAGTTCCCGCTGCTGGAGCTGGTGGTGGCCGGACTGTTTATGGCCCCGGTAGCACTGGCTCATAATGCTTTCGCTATCGCCGTCCTCGAAAAGTTGCAGCCGCCGCTGGGAAACCTTGTAACCTATCTGGAACATGTGGTCAACGTCGTGCTGTTCCTGCTGGCATATGCGCTTTACTGTAGGTGGGTGGAAAGGCGCAAACCGTTCGAGATTTCGGGAGGAAAAAGTGTCCCCGAGTTGTCTCTCGGCTTCGCCGGCGGGATCGGCCTGGTCGGCATCATGGTCGGTCTTCTGTCTCTGCTTGGATACTATAGAGTGTCGGGATTCAGCGAGAATCAGACGGTACTGATTGATGCGTTTTTCCGATTCGGAATCGGAGCGTTTCTCCAGGAGTTCTTCATTCGATTGCTTTTGTTCCGGCTGACAGAAGAGCTGGTCGGTACCTGGAGCGCCGTGGTGATAGTGGCCGTTTCTTTCGGCCTTATACACATCGGAAACGAAAACGCGACCCCCCTCACTTCGGTTATGATTGCGGTCTCAGATGTTCTCTACCTGGCGGCTTTTGTGTTCACACGGCGACTCTGGCTTGTCTGGGGGCTCCACTTCGGGTGGAATTTCATGCAGGACGGTGTGTTCGGGATGCCGAACTCCGGGGAGACCGCTCTACCAAGCTGGATTCGGCCGGACGTCACCGGCCCTGACTGGCTTACCGGTGGCAGTTTCGGCATTGAGGCGTCTATCGTGGCTATAGCCCTGCAGGTTGCGCTCGGTCTCTGGCTGTTACTATACGCTCGCAAGCTGAACCAGTTCATGGCACCTTACTGGCAACGGATTCGCAGATAGTCACAGGTGACCAACAGCCCGGTGAACTACGGCTTGCGATCTGGTTTTCCCAAGTAAATGGTTACCGTCGTAAGGCCCTCGTTGGCAATGGTGCCGTGCGGTCTTACGCTCAGCTTGAATGTGACAGGCGTCCTCCAAGAGCCGGGCCGGGGCCGTCATGATCAAGAGAAGCCCCGGCGGGGACCGGGGCTTTCTTCACGGTGTTTTAAGAAAATTGTCAGTATCCGGAACCTGGTGAAGCGAATCACGCCCCTTGCAGCGACGATGTGCAATGGGGACACTTCGCTGCCTTGATGTGTATCGTCGAAAAGCAGTGGGGACATTCCTTGGTCGTAGGTTCCGCCACCGGGACCGGTTCTTCTCTTTTCAGTTTGTTCATATTCTTGATGACAATGAATATGGCAAACGCCACGATCAGGAAGCTGATTATCGTGTTGATGAACTGACCATAGTTCAGCGTTACCGCTCCGGCTGCCTGGGCATCGGCCAGAGTTGCATAGGCGCCCATGGCTTGTGACCCGTCTTTCAGAATCATGAATAGATTCGAGAAGTCGACATTGCCGAGCAGCAGGCCTATCGGCGGCATAATCACGTCGGCAACGAGGGACTTGACGATTGTCCCGAACGCGGCACCAATAATGATACCGACGGCCATGTCCATGACGTTGCCCTTGACCGCGAATTCTTTGAATTCTTTGACCATACCCATACGGTTCATCTCCTATTAGTGTTGGGTGCGGTTAGCTTGGTTTATGTCCAGGATACTTTGTGAAACAGAGACCTGAAGGTAACTGTTCCGAAGGCCGGTGACAAGCCTCTTTTGCGGCGCGTAACCTGCCGTAAGTTAACGACTTGCACTGGCCGGGATGCGGCCCGGCCGAGCCGCAAGGCCGAAAACAACCGGGCCGCCGGGAGAGCCAGGTTGGGGCCGCGATTGCAGGCCCAGTCTTCCTCCGCCGGCCTGCCCTTTTGATATTCAATACAATGCCTGCCAACGGCTGGTGTTTTCGGTGAAACGGTATGTCTGGCCCTGCAAGCGACTTTCACAGAAGTCTGGGAGGGAGTGAGGTCAAGGCCGCCATAGATATTGACTCCGCTGCACGGCGGGAGTAAATTTGTGTCTACAAGAGAGTCCACGACAATCCACGGGTTGCCTTGGAAGGAGGAACCCACCATAAATGGTGGGCCACCCGACCCGCCTTATGTAGGTGTCAGTCGTAGCGGTTCAGCAGAAGTCGGACACCGACGGGCGGAGTCTATTGCCGCGCAGTAAGTTATGGGGTTATGGATTTGACTGGAAAGCGACCGCGATTGGGACTGAAGTCCGTAAATTACCCTTGATCCGGTCTGCGGCAGTGTTACCGCACGGGGCGCGGCCGAGGCCGCATTTTTTCTCTTGACATCACCAGGGATCCGGCTATAGAATTTAGCGGCTAACTTGTACTCATATACAAAGACAACGATCGTCCCAATGCCCCTTGCTATGTGATCCAGGCGGCTGGTGAAGCCGGCTGCGTGTCGGGGACGCAGAAACAGACAACCATAGTCTATCCATCGAAAACGGGCTCTTGAGACTTTGAACAGTCTCTGGGTGCCGTCGCGGCAGCATACGCTGATAGGTACATGTAAGGGATAATATGTCCCACCACTAAACCATAGGAGGAAGCAATGAAAAACACCTTAGCTAGACCAGTATTCGTCCTGGCGCTAGGGATCATGCTGGGATTTATTGTGCCATCACTTTTGGCGCAATTTCCCGGTACCGGCCAATTGCCGCTTGATCCCAGGTCCATTCCCAAATTCGTGGACCCGTTGCCCCACTTCGCTTATCCGGGTGCACGAGTTGACGCAACCGCGTGGGGTACCCCGCTGACAATTGAAACAATGACTAACAATCAGCAGGTCCTCTCGACCGGCACTGTCCTGCCGAACGGAACCGTCGTGTCCCCGACCACCGGCCTGACCCACGTGTGGGGATATGCGGTTTCGGATGGCGTTGTAACCAAAGGCCCCCTATGGCCGGCCCACACGGTTGTTGCCAAACGAGGGATCCCGGTGAACGCCCTCTATCTCAACAACCTTCCCGAGAGCTACGATGCTGTTAACCTGACCGTCGATCAAACCTTGCACTGGGCGATGATGACCTCAGCCATGACCCCCTACACGGGGGCTGTTCCCACGGTCGGGCATCTCCATGGGGGTGAAGTCCCGCCATGGTCTGACGGAGGTCCGGACGCATGGTATACGCCCGGCGGGGTCGACGGCGGTCACGGAGCGCTGACCAACGTATACTATTATCCTAATACGCAGGAGGCCGCGACACTGTGGTTTCATGATCACGCTCTGGGCCTTACGCGTCTCAATGTATACGCGGGGTTGGCGGGATTTTACTTCCTGAAGGATGATGCGGAAGATCTGCTTCAGCTTCCCGGCTGGACCGGGGACAATATGGTTCAGGAAGTGGATCCTGTCACGGGCGCGAATCACGGCAGCTCGTATTTGCCGGAAATCGAAATTGTCATCCAGGACCGGATGTTTGATCAAAACGGGCAGCTCTATTTTCCGGCGGGCGCGCCTCTGGCTCCGAATCCGATGGTCCATCCGTATTGGATTCCCGAGTTCGTTGGCGATGTCATCACTGTCAACGGTAAGACCTGGCCCTACTTGAGTGTCGCTCCACGCAAGTACCGCCTCCGTTTTCTCAACGGTTCCAACGCCCGGTTCTATGAACTGTGGCTTCAGGATCTTGCCACGAAGATGAGGGGGCCGGTTATCTGGCAGGTGGGCACGGACGGCGGACTCCTCGATGCACCCGTTGCCATTGACCCTAATCTAGGTCAGAATCTGGTTCTCGGCCCGGGTGAACGAGCGGATATCGTGATTGATTTCGGGTCAGTCGCCAACCCCAATCCGGCAATGCCATACGCCACGTGGACCCTCAAGAACTCAGGCAATACGCCCTATCCGAAGGGAGCGCCGCCGAAAGGTTCGACGCTGGGTCAAATCATGCAATTTGTTGTCAACGGGCAGCTTACCGTTCCGGATAACAGCATCATTGCCGGCAGGCCGACACCCCTTGAGAAACTGGCCAACTTTGCCACCGGTACGCCGGCCGTCCCGGTTCATAAGTCCCGTCAACTCACCCTCAACGAAGTCATGGGTATGGGAGGACCGCTGGAAGTGCTCGTCAACAACACCAAGTGGTCCGGTGACTCTCCGCGGCCTTACAACGACTTTACGCTTGACCCGACCGGGATGTCCATGACCCACTATTCAGAGCTCATGACGGAAGGCGAGACCGAAGTGTGGCAGATCATCAATCTAACAGCGGATGCTCATCCAATTCACCTGCACCTGGTCCAGTTCCAATTGCTGAGCCGCCGGAATTTCAATTTCAACAAATACAGCAAGCTCTACATGAGCGCCTTTGCCGCCGCCGGAGTCCCCATGGGTTCCGAGGGGGGGTGGGGCCCGCCATTAAACTATAACACCGGGGCGGATCCGACCGGAAAGGTATGGACCACTTTCCTCGGCGGCAATCCGGATGTGACGCCTCACATACAGGGGCCGGTCATTCCGGCCAGCTTTAACGAGCGCGGATGGAAAGACACGTTCATTATGTATCCTGGCCAGGTCACAACCGTCATTGCCCGATGGGCTCCCACTGATGCGACGGCGACGGCCACCAATTACTTTGCTTTCAGCCCGGATGGCGGCCACGGCTACGTCTGGCACTGTCACATCCTCGATCACGAGGACAACGAAATGATGCGACCGTATCTGGTGGACGCGACGGGGCCGGCCGGAAGGCTCTCTGCGCCGATTTATGCGGGATACTGGACAGCGCACCCGCTGGCTACGTTTGCGGCTCAATCCGCCGGCGAAAGTCAGCAGAAGGCTTCGGCTGCAGCTGATCTTCCGATGTCTTTCGAACTGGGCGGTAACTACCCCAACCCGTTTAACCCGACGACAGAGATTCAGTTCAGCCTAACGGAGTATAGCCAGGTCAAACTGGAAGTCTTCAATATCCTCGGGCAGCGAGTCGCCACACTGGTGGACCAACCGATGGACGCCGGCTACTATACCGTTGAATGGGATGCGAACGAATACGCCAGCGGTGTATACCTGTATCGCCTTACCGCCGAGGACTTCGTTGAAACGAAGAAGATGCTGCTGCTGAAATAGGCTCCTTCAAGGGGCACAGCTCAAAGGGCAGGCCGGCGCGGTCTGCCCTTTCTTATTCTGTCATGCCGCGCCGTGAGCAAACAGGCCGCGCGGCTCCGGCTGACTGATCAGTCCTGACCGTCGTCAGGAGCACGGGGCGTTTGACCGGTCGCGCATGGACAGTACATGTTAAGCCGGAGCTCCCCGGCCTAGAATATGGTTGACTTTATGATCCACGGTGGTTACATTCATATATCAAGCATAGCCCGTCATCGATCTGCTTTTATACCTGTGTCCTGACACCAGAATTGATGAGTTCACGCCCAGGGACCGCAAGGTCCTTCGCGCAGGGGAGGCGTGTCTGACGAACGGAAACATTTTTACTCAGCTGTTTCAGAGACTGTAAAAGCAAGGGGAGGTAAAGATGAAAAGCGTCCTCAGATCAGGCTATATCCTGGTGTTGTGGCTGATCGTGGGAATGATGCTGGTTATACCTGATGCCCTGGGCGATGGACCATGGTTCGCTGCAACGATCAATTATCGCGCGGGACGCGGTCCGAGCTCTGTTTTCGCGATTGATCTTGACGGTGACGGTGACAACGACCTGGCAGTAGCTAATATGGCGTCCGACAATGTGTCGATTCTATTCAATCTGAGTGATACCTACACGGCCATTGAAGATTACAAGCCCTTGGAACCGCCAGACGGTTTTGAACTAAGTCAGAACTATCCGAATCCGTTCAATCCGTCAACCGCGATCAAGTACGTTCTTCCACAGCGGAGCCATGTGACAATCGAGATATTTAACGTGCTGGGTCAGCGGGTCCGGACTCTGGTCGATCGGGAGCAGTCGGCCGGGGCACACGCGATAACCTGGGACGGGAGGTCGTCGACCGGGGGACCGGTCTCCACCGGTGTGTACCTTTACCGTTTGCAGGCCGGAGAGCACGTGCAGACGGAGAAGATGCTGTTGTTGAAGTAGGGCGATTTACCCGAGATTATCGAAAGGGCAGGCCCGGTGGGTCTGCCCTTTCTCATTCTGTCCTGCCGGGCCGTGAGCAAACAGGCCGCGCGGCTCCGGCTGACTGATCAGTCCTGACCGTCGTCAGGAGTACGGGACTTTTGCCGAACGGCTACCGCCTTTTTGCCTCGCCTTCGTGAAAGAGCATGTCGGCGCTGAGCGGCCGTCTTTCAAGACCCGGTCCCTGCCACGAAACCTCCAGCAGTTGCCCTCCTTTGCGCTGAAACATGCGTACGGCAATCGGGTGCAGGCCCGCTTTCAACGCCACCTCGCCCGAGATCTCCCACTCGCCGTGGATGCCGTCGTTGTCGGCGATCAACGAGCCGTCGACAAACAGGGCGCTGCCGTCATCGGAATTGACGAAAAAGTCGTACAGGCCGTCGCGGGGTACCCGCACGTATCCGGTGAAGACCAACCCGTAATCCTCTTCTTGCGCAAACTCCGGGATGGCGACGGAATCCATCGTATCTTCCCGTTCCACCGTCAGTGCATCGAAATCCGGCAGTTCCGTCCATTCTCCTTCATAGTAGCTGCAATGCAACCCGGGCATGGGACTGCCCAGATCGGCTGCGGGTCGGGGAACCAGCCGCGTAAAGGTGGTACGCGTGACGTAGCTGTCATCCGCCCCCGGGAGGAATGCCCGCGCGTTCAGTTGCGTTGTTTCCTTAACCACGACCGGAACCGCATACTGTTGTGAACTGAGTGACGGTTCACTCCCGTCCACGGTATAGTATACTGTTGCTGCCGGTACGGGGGAGTGCAGGCGGACAACCATGCTGTCGGTGAAGGAATGGCGCTCGGCGGACACCCTGGCAAGGGTTGCATGCGCAACGTCATAGAGGGGCCGGGCGGGCCGCACGGGATCGCCGCCGGTGTTGGCCATCGTCGCCGCGAGCAACCTGATGCGCGGATTGCGTGGCAATGTCAGTGTGCGTGCGTTCTCCGGGACGTCAAGCTGGAACAGGTAAAGGTAAACGAACTGGTACACCTCGTTGTATCCGTCGGGGCCGTGTCGGTGTGTGCCCGCCCAGATAACCGGTTGCCTGAGGATATAGGCGGGGGCGATTCGGCCGGCTTCCTCCACGAACTCGCCCGCGATAAGTCGGCTGTTCCACTGGCCGAGCGGCTGCGCATAGTCCTGAATCCACAGCGTCGTATCATAATCGTCGAGCGTAAAGGTACCCCCGGCCGGGCCGTCAACGGCCGCCGCCACCAGGCAGAGCCGGTTGTACTTGCCGGCCGGCAGGTTGAGCGTCTGGCCGTCGCATGAAAGCACATTGCGCGACTGAGGCGTCCTCGTCCCCAGCACCAAAGGTACGCCGTTATGAACCAGCGTGTCCGGCAGAAGCTCTGCGGGAAGGGTGTGGCCGCTGCCGTCGAAATCGCCGTCCCCTCGGTCCTCGTCCGAACTGACACCATCCAGGTTGTACGGCAGGCTCACCGGCTCGCACACGGGCGCCTGCGCTACCGGGCGCTGATCGGCGAATCTCACCGCGAACGCCCTGGGGCGGTAAGGGGTCAGGGACGTGATCAGAGTCTCGTTATCGAATTCAGCCTGACCAATCGGCTTCTCCGTTCCGTCGATTTCGCGGGCCGCCGTCAGGGGAAAAGCAAAACGGACCCGCACCGTGTCGACGGGCGCACCGGTCAGTTCCCGCAGGCGGATCACGACCTCGTCGCTGTCTTCGGCGATCTTGACGGCGTTCACCATCACCGGCGGGTGGTTCTGCCCGCCAGTCTCCACCTGCACGAGCGAGAAGCTCTTTCCCAGAGAACCGTCGTGTCGGCCGGTCTGGAATGCCAGCAGGGGTTGATTGAGCCGGGCCGCCTGCCAGGCAACGCCGCCGTCACGCCAGTCGCCGCGATGCCCCTGAAGGGCATACAACATCCTGTGGCGTCCCAGGTCCTGCGACCGCTGGTCCTCAACCCACGACCAGTTCTCGTCTATGCCGGGCGTGTGGATCAACGTAAGCCGAAGTGTACCCTCGTCGGGATGATCCCATCCGTACTTGCAGTCGTTGAGGACGGCGACACCGTATGCACCTTCCGGCGGCGTCATATCGGCCCATTGATGTCCCGGCACTTCGTACAGTTCCGGCCGGTTGACGCCCCGCTGTACCGTTCCGAGACCGAGGTCGTAGGTGACAAGCTCGGATGGTGTCGCCGGTGTCACGGCCACCTTGAGCAGCGTTTCGCGCTCGTACCATTCGATATCGTTGTCGAACTCGACGCGGTCACCGGCAGTGGAGGCGGCCAGGCGGATTGTCGTGCGGAAGACGGACTGGCCCCGACGCCGCGTCACTTGTACAGCCGCACGCACCGGGCCCTCTTCCAGAACTCGTATCTGCGTATTTTCATCGGCGAGGACCTGCGGCTGGGCCATGATATCTTCATGCTGGATTTCCCAGGCCGGCCACTGTCGTGGCTTGTTGTACAGAAGCTCCAGTGTGACCGGGCGGCTGAGAAGTCCCCGTCTTTCGACCTTATCATAGATCGAGGCGACGTCGCCGTTGCCGTTGATTTCAACCGCGTAGCGTTCGTTTTCCAGCCCGGTCAGGCCGGCTTTTACTTCTGTCATCACCTGGCACGGCGACTGCGAGGGGCGCACGTCGTAGACGGCGTACCCGACCGGCGGAACATCGGCAAGAAACAGCAGGTGCAGACTGTCTTCGTACGTCGCGCTCACCTGGGAAGGCACCTCGGCGCCGTCCGGGCCGTAGACGCGCACCATATCGGGCGCCCCGTCGACGTAGACAACCGTTGCTTCGACAACGTCCCGACGGGCGACGGCCAGCGGGTTGTAGACCACGAGTGGAACGCCCCGGCCTCGCGTGTCAAGAGCGGCCGTGGCTGATTCAACGGCACCCGTCAGGATACCGGCGAACTTGTTCAGGCAGAGGATCTCGTCGTTCCAGGAATACTGGTAGGCTTCGGGGATGCTGGTTCCGGTGAGGTCGTCGTGGAACTGGTGCCAGAGGAACTGCACCCACGTTTGTCTCAGGGCCTCGCGGGGATAGCGCGGACCGCCCAGCGAGTGGGCGATGACGGAGGCACGCTCCGCCGCGTCCGCCAGCAGTTCGTTCTTGCGGTTGAAACGCTTCATGGCGGCCTGCGACGTATAGCAGCCGACGCCGTGTCGGGTCATGAGCAGTTCGCCCTTGTACCGGGGCAGGTGCACGTCCTGGACCGACGCGACAACGTCAACGATGTCATCGGACCCCACGGACGCCACCCGAATCGGTCCGTCACCGGCTGTCGATTTTTCAAGCCAGTAAACCGATGTTGAATCAGGCGCCCCGCCCGTGTCACCGGTTCCGAAATACATGTAGGCCGCGTACAGCCCCGAGGTCTTTCCCTGCCGCTCAACCGTCTCCATCCAGGTGCTGTCCCTGCTCAGGTCGCTCTCGATTTCAGTGCCGTAACTGCCGGGCTTCAGCGCGGCGATGACGGAGGACCCGTCCACGCCTTCCCACAGACCGATATCAAACGGCACGCCGACCGATGACCCCCAGGAGAGTTTTTGCGTGGAAAAGCTTTTCAGCCCGCAGTGGGCGGCGATTGAAGGGAGCGTGTAGCCGAAACCAAAACAATCCGGCAGCAGGATGTCCCGGCTGGTCCTGCCGAACTCACGTTCAAAGAACCCGTTTCCGTACAGAGTGTGCCGGACGAGGGATTCAAAAGATGGAACATTGACGTCCGAGGCATCAACCCAGCTTCCGGCCACTCGCCACCGGCCGGCCGCGATGTACGGTTTCAGTCGTTCAAAGTCTTCAGGATAGTACTCTTTGAGCAGCATATACCGGTAGGCGCCCTCAAAACTGAAGGTGTAGTCGGGGAACCTTTCCATGAGGGCGAAATTGTCCCGAAAGGTTGCGGGAATGTATTTCGTGATCGTCTCTTTGACCGTCCACCGCCACTGGGTATCAAGATGTGACGTGGCTACCACGCACAGCGCGGGCCGTGTCTCCCCGGACACGCCGGATGGCGACTCGGTTATACTTGTGGCGGGGCAGCCCAGGACCAGGGCGGCAATCGCTGTCAGTACTCTGCACATGGTTCTCTCCTTCAGACTCGTGTCAGGCTTGTTTTTTTCGAGGCCCGGGAGGGCCTAACGATCTGAACCACTTCAGTCGGAAACCCTGTTGTTTCAGTCGATCCAGGAGGACCGCACCGAGGATGATGCATCCCAGCACCACCTTCTGCGTGTATGTCTCGACGTTGGTCAGGTTCATGCCGTTTTGCACCACGCCTATGACGAAGGCACCGATCAGGGTGCCGAATATGCGTCCCTCACCTCCCATGAGACTGGTTCCGCCGACAACAACGGCCGCGATTACATACAGCTCGTACGTCAGGCCGTAGGTCGGCGCCCCGCTTTTTAGCTGGGAGGCCATGATGACTCCACCCAGGCCGGCCAGCATGCCGCACACGGCGTACACGGAGAAGATGACCAGCCGGACCCGGATGCCGGCCAGTCGTGCCGCTTCGGGGTTTCCCCCGACCGCATAGATGTGCCGGCCGACGGCTGTCCGGGACATAATGACGTGGGCTATGATGTACAGGACAAACATGAGGATGACCGCGTACGGAACCTTGAGCAGCGGATCTGAACCCCGTCCCAGCCAGATGAAACCGTCGGGAAGGCGGTAGATGGGCTTACCCTGCGAAATGATGTACGCGACTCCGGCGGCCACTTGCATCATGGCAAGCGTGGCGATAAACGGGGGAATGCGAAAGCGGGTGATCATGAGGCCGCTGAATGCCCCCGTGGCTCCGCACACCACAATACCACCGAGAGAGGCCAGGAGCATGGCCGTGGCGGTTGCATCCGCCCCGCCGGTCTTGCCGACCAGCCAGGCCGTCAAGACGGCGGAAAGGGCGATCAGGCTGCCGACCGAAAGATCAATCCCGGCCGTGATAATGACCATCGTCATGCCGATGGCGATGATGGCGATAACGGTGATCTGGTTGGCCACGTTGCGCAGGTTGTCCGGCAGCAGGAAGGTCGGCCAGCGCCGTGCCGGTGGTGTGACCACGTCAACCTCCGAGAACTGAACAAGCTGCGCTTTGATCGCCTGCACCACCGGCGCATTCGTGTGGGTTGTAAATATCAGGTCGATCACAATCGCCGAATCGGCCATGGCCGCGAGTTTTGCCCGGACGGAAGCCGGGTCACCGGTGATGATCGAGGGGGGTGCGTATCCGTCACGCAGCAGCAGTTGCTGCAGCGAGAAGGCAAAGGCGCGGTCCTCGTCGGTCTCGCGGGCCACTATCAGCAGCCTGGCCGATGAAGGAACAACTCCTGTCACGTTCTCGAAAAGGGCCTCGGCGGCTCCGCTGCCACCCGGATGCTGCTCGCGAACGGTGAGTATGGAAAAGAGCAGGCACAGAAGCAGCAGAACACCCAGCATGCCGTACTCGGACATGACACGCGAGACCGCCGCTCGTGTCGGTTTCTTCATCGTTGTATGCACCTTCGAGTCATTCCGCCGGACGGTTTTCGGTGCGCCCAGCAACACCGTCGCCTGCCGGTAACCGCTCCATGCTGTTCCGGCGCGACAAATGTGACCTCATAACCGGAGAATGACACGTTACACCGCCAGGGCCATAATATCTTCCTGTGTTGCCTTCGCGACATCCTCTATTTCACCCGCGATTTCGCCGTCACGCATGACCAGGATTCTGTCGCTGATGCCCAGCACTTCGGGCAACTCGGACGAGATCACGATAATGGCCTTGCCTTGGGCCGCAAGCCGGCCGATCAGCAGGTACATTTCATATTTCGCCCCGACGTCAATGCCCCGCGTGGGTTCGTCGAACAGGATAACCTGCGAATTCGTTTCCAGCCATCGTGCGACCAGGAGCTTCTGCTGGTTGCCGCCGGACAGGAACGCCGCCAGCTGGCCGGGGCCTGCCAGGCGGATATTCAGATCCTGCACGCGTGCCCGAAACCGCGACAACTCTGTCGTGTGGTCAATGAACCCGAGACGCGACCATGAGGCCAGGTTCGGCAGCGCGAAATTATCTTTGGCCGAGGCCTTGAGAATAAGCCCCTGTGCCTTTCGATCTTCGGTCAGCAGACAGATGCCGTGCCTGATGGCATCCCGTGGGGAATTGATCTCGACGCGGTGACCATCGAGCAGGATATCGCCCCCTTCCTTTCGGTCAGCCCCGAAGATCAATCTTGCCACCTCGGTGCGTCCCGCACCCATCAGTCCGGCCAGTGCGAGAACTTCACCCTGCCTCACATAGAACGAAACCTCGTGTATTCGCCCGCCCGAGAGCCGCCGTACTTCCAGCCGGCGTTTCGCCGCCACGGCGCGAACCTTGGGGAATTCATCCTCTATGGGACGTCCGACCATGTGCTCGATGAGCTGATGTCGGCTGAGTTCGCCGGTGTTTCGAGTGATGATGGTCTCGCCGTCGCGCATCACCGTCACGCGGTCGGCAATGGCAAAAACTTCGTCCAGGCGGTGGGTGACGAAAATGATCCCGATACCCCGCGCGGCAAGGTCTCTCAGGATGGCAAAGAGGCGTTCAACCTCGCGCGGTGCCAGGGCCGCCGTGGGTTCGTCCATGACCAGTATCCTGGCCTCGGCCAGCAAGGCCCGCCCGATTTCCACCAACTGCTGTTGTGCGACGGTCAAATCCGTGACGAGCCGGTCCGGATCGATGTCTGCGCCCAGTCGACCGAAGACGGATTCCGTTTTGCCGCGCTCAAAGCCGGCATCGATAAGGCCTCGCCGGGTGCGCTCCCGGCCAAGGAACAGGTTGGCTCTTACGGGCAGGGACCCGACCAGGGTGAACTCCTGGTATATTGTGGCGATGCCCGCACGGAGGGCATCGACGGGCGAGTGAAAAGCCACCTGTCGGCCGAAGAGCCTGATCTGTCCCCGGTCGGCGCCGTGCACTCCCGTAAGGACTTTGATCAGAGTGCTCTTTCCGGCGCCGTTCTCGCCGACCAGCGCGTGGATTTCAGAGCCGAGCAGGTTAAATGAGGCGGACCTCAGCGCCTGAACCCCGGGAAAGGCTTTACGGATTCCGGTCATCTGAAGCACCGGCTGGACCCCGGGCTCCGGCCGTCGCTCGGTTGTCAGCGTCTCGCTCCCGTCGTCAGGACTCATGAGTATCTGTCTGGGTAAAGAGACCGCAGGGAATAAGGATGCTTGGTGCGACCTCACCACCGGAGATGTAGGTCCTGATCGCCTCTATGGTCTTCCGGCCGATCTGTTTGGGCATCTGGATAACGTCAGCATGGATTTTGCCGGCCTTGATGGCCTCACGTGCCTCCGGTACGGCATCGAATCCAACGATCATCACGCGGCCGGCTCTGCCGGCCTTTTCAACGGCCGCGAGAGCGCCGAGGGCGGAATCATCGTTGATACCGAAGATTCCTCCCAGGTCCGGGTGCGTTTGCAGCACGTCTTCCGCCGTCCGGAACGCCTGGTCCTTGACACCGTGTCCGGAGAGCTTGGCTACGATCCGGATATTCTCGTGGCGCGCGATTTCCTCTTCAAAGCCCCTGACTCGCTGGATTACCGATTCCACCTCGGGGTGATCGATGATGGCCACCTTGCCGGTTTCGCCCAGCGCTTCTGCCAGTGCCCGGGCAGCCAGACGTCCGCCGGCCACGTTGTCCGAAGCCACGTGCGAGACGATTTTCACACCCTCGGCAAGGCAAGCGATGTCGGCCGTGAACACCGGGATACCGGCGTCGTTGGCCGCCCTGACGGCCGTTCCGATCGACTTGGAGTCGCACGGGCAGACGATGATGGCGTTGACGTCGCGCACTATGAAGTCATGGACCTGGTCTTTCTGCTTGGCGACGTCAAACTCACCGGCCGTCACCAGCAGCTCGAACCCCGCGGCTTCGGCCGCTTCCCGCAATCCCGCCTCGAGATCCTGGTAAAACGGGTGCGTTCTTGTCAACAGGCTGACGCCTATGGTGACAGCGGCTTCCTGCCCCTCCGGTTGTGCCGAACCTTCCTTTTGTGATGCATCGTTCCCACAACCGGCGCCAAGCGCGGCAACGAGCAACGCAGCGATTCCCCAACGTATTTCCTTGCGAACGGTAACCTTACGCATATGTCTATTCCCTTACCAGCAAACCAGTTGCAACTACCGTAGCCTGACCTTCACGTTGGAAGCTAACCAAATTGAGCGGCCCTGGCAACTGCTTTCAGACTATAGGGGATCCCCTCAGCCGGAGATGCCTCCGGGTTGATTCTTGACCCTCGCCGCCATCCGGGTTATTCTTGTGCGACAACTTCGGGGACGGCCCTCTTTGACGCAACACCCGTTAACAAAGCCCCTGCCGCAGGGTACGGGGCATGCGAGTGCCATACTCCAGGACGCTTATGAACGATATCACTGAAGCTGCACGCCTGATCAAGGAGATGAACGAGTATTACGAGAAGCACGCACCGTGGCATGATGAGTGCATGGGGTACAAGTCGAATGCCGACATGGAGAAACTTCTGCACCCGGTGATCAAAACCCTGGAAAGTCACATTCGCGGCAAGGACGTCCTGGAAGTCGCGTGCGGGACCGGTAATTGGACACAGGTTCTGGCCCGGCGTGCGCGCTCCGTGCTGGCCGTTGACGTAAGCCCCGCAGCATTGTCAATTGCGCGAACCAAACTGTCTGCATACGAGAACGTCTCCCTGGCCGTAGCCGACGCGTATACTCTTGACGAAGTGGCCGGCACCTTCGATCTGGTCTTTGCAGCCGATTGGTGGTCGCATATTCCCAAAAGCATGATTCCTTCCCTTGTGGAGACGGTTACCGGGAAGCTGGGCCGTGGCTCGCGGGCGGTGTTTCTGGATATGTGCATGAGGGAACATTTCGAACACGAGCCGTGCTACTTTGACGCTGACGGCAACCGCGTGAGTCTCCGCAGGCTGGCTGACGGCTCAGAGTACCGGGTGGTGAAGAACTTCCCCTCAAGGGATGAGCTTTTGGAGGTCCTGAGACCATACGCAAGAAACGTGAGGTATGAGGAGTTTGTGTCGCTGAAAAGGTGGGCGGTTACGTTTGAGTCGCCCTGAGGTGAGTCAGTTCCGGGGAAGGCGATGGAGGTTTGTCTGGGAAACCTGAGAAAACACGGGGAGGCACCGTTTACGGTGGTCGTTATCCACGGTGGCCCGGGTGCGGCGGGGGAGATGGCTCCGGTGGCGCGCGAGCTTGCAGCCGAGCGGGGAGTTCTGGAACCGATGCAGACCGCAACCTCTCTTGAAGGGCAGGTTGAAGAGTTACGTGTAGTTCTGGAGCAAAACGGAGACCTTCCCGTCACTCTGATTGGTTTCTCCTGGGGCGCCTGGCTCAGTTTCATATTTGCCGCTAAGCATCCCGATTTCGTCAAGAAACTGATACTCGTTGGAAGCGGCCCCTATGAAGAAAAATATGCTTCAGGAATTCAAGACACCAGATTAGACCGTCTAACCGACAAGGAGAAGGCCGAGTTGGAGTCGGTTCTCAGGATTCTGGATAACCCGGCATCGGAAGACAGGACTGCGGCCTTCGCGCGGTTTGGAGCTCTGTTCTCAAAAGCAGATGCATACGCTCCGTTGGAGGATGAATCCGAGGCCATTGATTACCAGGTCGATGTTTTTCAGAGTGTGTGGCGGGATGCCGCGGAGTTGAGACGAAGCGGCAAGCTTTTGGCTCTCGGTAGACTTGTCAGGTGCCCGGTGGTGGCGATTCACGGTGCCTATGATCCGCATCCAGCCGAGGGAGTCGAGAAACCACTGTCGGCTATTCTCCCGAGCTTTGGATTTTTCCTGCTCAAGAACTGTGGGCACAGGCCCTGGATAGAACGTCAGGCGAGAAAACGGTTCTTCGATATTCTGAGGACGGAGATATGACCATCTGCCGGTCCGGTGGGCATTCAGGTCCGGACCTCCCGACCGGCCGTTTGTCGGGAGCAGACAGTTGGCGGGTCTTCAGGTTGAATAAACAATAGGCAGGAGCTTGGGACTCCTGCCCCGTAAAGACTGCGTTGACTGATCTCTTGGTTCTGTAATCCCAGTATCTTCCTTAGAAATTATAGGCAAAACTGACCAGTGGAATTCCCGGGAAGAAGAGGTCCTCGCCGCCCGGTGTAAAAAACCCTATATCGGCCGAGATGCTCTCACCGAAAAAGCGCACACCGTAGGAAATCAGCGGTTGATCGATCTCCGGGAAAACCCAGTTTTCACTGACGAGTGACAATCTCCGGGCAACCCTCAACTCACCTCCGATCAGGAAAGCCGGCTTCTCGGCGAAATCGTCGTCGACATATCCATCACCGAGACCGATAGTCACGCTCTTGTCGTCCGTGCCGATCGTGCATGTCCCGAACACAATACCGGCGACTTTGGGCTCCTCGACTAAATCCTGGTCGAATTGTGGGATCCTGAGAATGAGGGCGCTGCCTGCAATCGACACCAATTCGGTGACCGAGATACCGACCTTGGGAAGCAGATACCAGAGTTGTTTGTCAAAGTCGACCCCGGGGAACAGCGAACACCCCCCGCCGATGGTGATGTTGTCTGTCAGCCCATAAGCCGCGCTGGGAAAGAACAGAAGCAGATCAGAGATGTATCCTTGCCCGGCTTCCAGCGTACGTCCGGTCGGCGCAATGTATAACCTGGTCCGATTAGGATTCGGGAACCAGTACTTGCCGCCCTTTATGGACGAACTGGCCACTTCCCGTATGTCCTCGATCTGGTTAATAGCGATGGTCACCTCGCCCACCTGCGAGGAGAAGCTGATGCTGTCGGCTCTAATCTCCGTTATCCTGCCGGTGAGCATTGAGCCGTCGCGCAGGGTTATCATCTGGACTTTGTCGGCATCCGGTACACGTAACTTGTCCGGTGAGACTGTAGCGAAGAGCGACTGGCCAAGGACCGCCGTCATGCAGATGACGAGGAGAGAGACTGCCAGCAACCGAGTGGATTTCCGCGAAGTGCGCGTCATTGTACGTCCTCCTTCAACAAAGATTGAATGCGCCCAAGTTGTGTTACAGGACTTGATTAGTGCGCTTGCCTTTCAATTCCCTCATGTCAGAACGTGAACTCCCGCGTAGCTGAGTCCACGGGTTAACACGGTCGATTATATCCTTTTTGGGGTCGATTGGCAAGGATAATGCGCAGGACCCGGAAGTGCCCGCATCCGTGCTCGAGGGGTGCGGGGGAGACCGCGCCTGCGGCCGGAGTTGCCGTCGCGCGTGCCTTTCGGGGCCGGACGAAGACTATGATTACCCATGTTCTAAGGTTCTCGATGGCATCTTGCAGGTCGCCGCCACGTTCGACCGGACCTTCATTCGCATGAACAATTCAAATTGACTCTTTACGCCGCTGACGGTTATGATGCGTCATCGGCCATGAATGATGAAGATGACAGAGGACAGCCCTTCGGATACAGACGACTCCTGGGTCTGGTCGGCGGGCTGGTCGCAGCGCTGATCTTTCTCTTTGTCGATCTTGATCCCGCCAACCCCCTGGTCAGCCGCACGGCGGCCGTGGCGGCCCTGATGGCGATATGGTGGATCACGGAAGCGATCCCGATCCCGGCCACGGCGCTCCTGCCGGTGGCGCTTTTCCCCCTGCTGGGCGTCATGCCGGGCCGCGAGGTGGCGGGCACGTATTTCAACAATATCATTTTCCTGTTCATTGGCGGATTCATAATGGCGCTGGCGATGCAGCGCTGGGAACTGCATCGCCGCATTGCCTTGCGCGTTATCCTGCTGATCGGCGGGGGCCCGAAGAAGATCATTCTCGGGTTCATGCTCGCCACGGCATTTCTCTCGATGTGGATTTCGAACACCGCCACCACCATGATGATGGTCCCGATCGCGCTGGCCGTAACGCTCAAATTCGATGAATCATCCGACAGGTCGACGGGCAAGTTCGCGACCGGTCTGCTGATCGCCGTCGCCTACGCGGCCTCTGTCGGCGGCCTGGCGACCCTCATCGGTACCCCTCCCAACGCCGCTTTCGTTCAGATTTTCGCAATCAGCTTTCCGGGCGCTCCTGAAATAGGTTTTGCCCGCTGGTTTGTTTTCGGCCTGCCGTGCAGCCTGGTTATGTTGTCTTTCACCTGGCTGGTCGTGACAACCATGTTCGTGCCGCGCGGCCTGTCGAAAATCGGCGAGCGCGCCGCGTTCCGCCAGGAGTACCGACGTCTCGGTCGAATGAGTTATGAAGAGAAACTGGTGCTGATTCTCTTTACGCTCATGGCGCTGGCCTGGCTGAGCCGAAACGACCTCACTATCGGCGCCTTCACTCTGCCCGGCTGGTCATCGCTGATGCCGGTACCGTCGTTTATCGATGACGGCACTATCGCCATCGCCGTATCGCTGCTGCTGTTCGTCATTCCGTCGCGTTCCCGACCGGGCGAGCGGCTGATCGACTGGGCGACGGCATCGCGCCTGCACTGGGGCATAGTGCTGCTGTTCGGGGGGGGCTTTGCCCTGGCCGGAGGCTTCAAGGAGTCGGGACTTTCGCAGTGGCTCGCGGGGCAACTGACCGGGCTGGAGTCGGTCCCGCCGGTGGTAATGGTCGGATCGATCTGCGGCATGCTGACCTTCTTGACCGAACTGACGTCTAATACAGCCACAACTCAGATGATCCTGCCACTGCTGGCGTCGCTGGCTCTCGCGATCCATGTCAATCCGCTTCTGCTGATGATCCCGGCTACGTTGTCGGCCTCGTGCGCCTTCATGCTGCCGGTGGCGACACCGCCGAACGCCATTGTGTTCGGCAGCGGCCGCGTTCGGATGGTCGACATGGTACGGGTCGGCCTCATCATGAATCTGATCGGCATTGTTCTGCTGACAACACTTATCTACGTGCTCGGCCTGTTCGTATTCAGCATCGATCTGTCGACCATGCCTGTCTGGGCCGGGGGATAGAACGATGACGGTTGCGCGCCGGGGCTGCACGCGAGAGGACGTCCGCCAACCAACCCGGCATAGTCCTTGACAATCGCAGGCGCCGGCGTTATTCTTGTGTTGTAATACGGGGGTTTGACTTCTTCGACATGACACCCGAGAACTGAGAAGCCCCTCGCATGCGACGGGCTACAGGGCCCTATCTCATGTCGGGGCATGTGTCCATGACTAAACTGTCGCTGTCTATCGCAGCGTTTGCGATTCTGCTGGCCGTTCAGGATCTGCCGGCGGAGGACAATAGTATTGAGCTGAAGCATTACCGGGTGCTTCTGACCGACGGTTCCAGGACTGAAGGTCGCCGTGGCCTATTGACTTCTGATGGATTCGAGGGGGTGTCACTAAGAGGCTCACACATATCGATTCCCGGAGATGAGATCTGGAAGCTCCAGCGTCCGGGCGGCACCGAAGCGCGTAAAGGGGCTATGCTCGGGGGGGCGCTCGGTGTATTTACCGCCTTCGTTGTGTATCTAAAAACCAGTGCGGACGATACGGAAGGTCTGTTCGGGGAAAGCAACCGCCATATGATTGTACCGCTCTTTGGCGGTTGCACAGCGGTCGGAGCTTTGATTGGAGTTGCGTTTGGCTCAGCCGTGACGGCCTGGGAGAACGTACCTCTGGAACCGGTCTTTGGTTCTCGCCCGGGGTTCGGGGGCAACATCCCGCCCGGCACAGGCTCTGTGGACGTGGAAAAGCAGCCGAGGCATCGAGGGGCTGCGTTCTTGTCCTTTACCGGGGGCAGTTTCCGCCTTTCGTATCCGCGAATTGAATTACTTGGTGTCGGCTACGATTATAAGGATGTTTACGGAAGCAGGGATGGGTTGTCCTATGGAGGAGAAGCCGGCATTGGCGTGGCAGATATCGGGCTCTTTCTGTGCGTTAAGTATAGAACGTGGAAGAAAAGCGGTACGCCGGTAGAAATCGGCCTTATCGATTTTGACGGGACGGCAGTCTGGAAACAGAGTTTTCTTCATATAGGCTTGCGGCATTTCCTGGTAGATTCGACGAAGCGGAGCAGGGTTTTGGTTCCCTTCGTCGGAGGGGGGATAATCCACACTGATGCAGAGGAGACAATACGCGGGCAGGTCGATTATCAGGGCGAACAGGAATACATGGACTTGACCGTACAAGCAGACGGGACTGGTTGGTACATAGAAGGCGGGGCAGACTTGTTCGTTCTACGAATCGTATCAATCAGAGCAGTAGTGGAGTATTCCAAACTGGCTATGGGTTTTGCAGCAGAGGGTTCCCGGTATCACATCGACGGTGGTGGCGGTGTTTACGCCGGTGTATCAGTCAGCTGGTTCTTCGGTAGGTCGATGAAATCGCCTTAGATCGGCAGCTTCACGCTGCGTCTTAGCCCGCGCTGCGCTCAGGTTCGATCATCGATGCTTCTAGTGTATAGGGAATGTACGTGCATACGGGTGTCGTTTGTCGATACACAACACAAAACCTCCCCCCACGGTCGGACCATGAGGGGAGGTTTGTCATATGCGTTAGTTACTACTTGAAGCGGACTTCGTTCGATTTCTGCACTACAGGCAGATTGTTCGAGGTTATAACCTCAATCGAAGCCGCGCCGCCGCCGGTCGGCGTGCGACCCTGAAGGGCACGAACGCGGTACCGCAACTCGATCGTCTGCGACGGATCGACCCGCTCCAGGGTTACGTTCAACGTTTGAGCGCTGACGTCGGCCGTGATGGCCCTGCCGTCGATGGTGGCGCTGTTGCCGATGTACTCAACGCCGTCGGGCAGAACGTCGGTCAGGACGGCGTTCTCGGCGGCGATGGTTCCGACGTTCTCGACCGTCAGGACGATCTCCCATGAGTCATCCAGACCGATCTCCATCGGAGTGGGCGGCGGCTCAAAGAGGGTGTCGAACTTCACCGGATCGAGAGCCAGCGAGGTTGAGCTTTCCCACTTGTCCGCCCCAAGGACGGCCGGATCGATGAAGCCGGCGACCCTGGCCTTGATGATTACCTCGGTGCGGCGGTTGCGTTGCCAGGCCTTCTCGGTGTGGCCGGTGTCAATCGGACGAGTGGCCGCGAAACTCTCGTAGGCCAGCCGGTCACGGTCGACGCCACGGTTTTCCACGAGCCAGTCAACGACCGCCCTGGCACGAGCCTCGCCAAGCTCCCAGTTGGAGGGGAACCGCTTGGTGTGAATCCGGCGATAGTCGCAGTGACCCTCGACCTTGATGTCGGCATCGGCGTATTTCTGAATCGAATCCGCCACCGCCTCCAGTTGCGAGATAGCCGGCGGCTGGAGAAACGCTTTGGCGGTTATGAACAGCGCCGGGGTCAGGGTGACCTGGATGTCCTGCGGAGGAGCGAGCTGCAACGGCCCCACCGCTACCTCGATGGGCTCGGAAAACACCGGCCTGGCCGGCTCTCCGGCCCGCGCCAGGTCGCCTTCGAGATACACCTTGTTGGTCAGGAACCGCCGGACGCCGGGTGACAGGTCCCTGAGCGAATAGTACGCCGACTTCTGCAGCCGTTCCTGCGCCGCGCTCACCTCGTAGACGAGCTGACTGCCGTCTCGTATGGGTACGAGCGACAATTTCTCGTCAAGCATGAGACGCGCGTCTGAAGGGAAGGAATCGACCACCCGAACCTGCGTCGGGTCGGCCAAACCGTTGGACTTGATGTCTATCTGGTAGTCGACCATCGCGCCCAGACTGTCGGTAATCTTCTCCGGGTTCAGCCTGGCCGTCTTGGTAACCTTGACCGTAGGAACGATCGAGGCCTTTTTCGTGATATCAAGGTGCGGGTACTCGGGGCAGATGCGGAAGATGACGTAGGATTCGCCCGTCTCGTGAACGTGAACGAAGACCGACGCCTGAGCACCCTCGGGAATGTAGTAGCCGTCAAGGTCTCTCTCGTCCAGAGCCACGACGCGTTCACCGGCCCTGACGGTGCTGAAGTAGAACATGCCCTCCTTGTTGACACGCGACTGCGAGCCGTCGTCGAGGTAAACGTCCGTGCCGACGGGAGCGTAATCCATATCGGCGATGCCGTCACCGTCGCAATCGACCATAACCTTGCCGCGTATGGCTCCGGTCAGGGTGTAGCTGAGGACGTAAATCTGAGCCACCGCCCGGTTGGAACGAACCAGGTTCGCGCCCTGGTAACCGTACGCCCTGGCGACGTTCTCGTTCACCCCGGGGTGGGCCGAGGCGCCGATGAGGGCCGTATACTCGACCGTGATAGTACCGCTTGGGGGCAGCTCGTCCAGCGGCCAGTCGTAGGGGTTGTCACCGGCCGGGTCGGATACGCTTGCGCTGTTGCGAAGTGACGTGCCGGCGGTGTAGAAGATGCCGCCCGGCATCGTGTCGATCACATGCACGTCCGTGAACAATTGGTTCGTGTAGTTCTCGACCGTGATCGTGAAGCGGACGAGGTCGCCGAACATCCCGCTCGGTTTGCTGACGGTCTTGGTAATCACGATGGGCACCAGGCTGACGGCCGTCACGACCCGGTTGCTCTGTTCGCCGCCCAGAGAGCTGTTGACCAGCGCGGTGTTGGGAATCTCCTGTCCGCCCGCGACGTCGGGATCGATCGTTACCTGGAAGCTCAGCGTTCTGGACTCGAACGGGCTGAAGTCGCCCAGGTCCCAGAACAGGCTGTCGGTGGCGGGATCCCAGACACCTCCGCCGGTAATGGAGCCGGGGACGTATGTCGTGGAATCGGGGATGGCGTCAAGAACAACCACGTCCTGTGCTATCGCGGGATTGTCATTGATAACGGTAATCGTATAAGTAAGCGGGTCACCCGGGGAAGCCAGCGTGGCGCTGACGTCTTTGCTGATTCCCATGGTACCGGTGGGTTCATCGACTACGGTCTCAACCCTGTTGCTGACCCACAACAGGGGGTAGGCGGCGGCCGCGCTCGGTTCATCGAAGCTTGCGACAGCCAGGTTCGAGACTACCGTCGGGAACTTTGTAAACGGCCCGTCAAGAATGACCTTGAAGGACAACTGCACTTCCTTACCTGAATCCGGAGCCGGGATGTTCCATCTGACCAGGTCCTCTCCGGGATCGTAGCTGCCTACCCCGATGATACTGCCGGGAACGTAGCCGGTCGAATCCGGTACGGTGTCAACGACCATGATTGGTCCCTCAATATCCCGGCTGTTGTTTCTTATCGTGAGCGTGTAGAGCAGCGTGTCGCCGCTGAAGGCGGTCGTCTTATCGACTTCCTTTGTTATCGATAATGAGGGCGAGACCTTTATAATCCCGGAGGTCATGTCCTGCCCGCAGGCATCGACAACCGTCAACTCCACCGTGTAGGTGCCGGTGTCCGTATAGACGTGCGTCGGATGCTGCGCGTCCGAGGTTCCGCCGTCGCCGAAGTCCCACGACCAGGAGTCGATGCCAAGCTCGCTCGTGGAAAGGTCGGTGAAGTCGACCGAGAGCGGGGCAGTGCCGCTGTTGCGTGAGGCGCTGAAAGCGGCGGACGGCCCGCCGTACACGGTGACATATTTCTCCTTGGTGACGCGGAGGGTGTCGTCGCCGTTGACGGCCGCAAGGGCAACGGTGTACTTCCCGGCCGCCTTGTATATATGCTGAACGTCTTGGCCGGAGCCGGCGTTGTCACCGCCGCTGTCGGGATCGCCGAAATCCCAGATCCACTCGCTGATCTCACACGGACCGCTGTAAGTCCCGGCAAAGTCGACGGTCAACTCGGCGCATCCCTGCAAGGGCTTGCCGGAAAAGTCCACCGAGCAGATATCATAGACGTAGATATACTCGACCTTCTCCTCGGTGTCCTCTCCGCACTCATCACTGACCGTCAGCGTGACTGTGTACCGACCAGCAGCCGTGTAGGTGTGCGAAGGGTCCTGCACGTCGGACGTGCCGCCGTCGCCGAAATCCCACGACCAGGTGTTGATCTTCAACTCGCTGGTGGAATGATCCTTGAAATCGACGGTCAGGGGAACAAGCCCGGACCTCGGATCACCGCTGAAGTCAGCCGTCGGGCCGCCAAAGACCGTTATATACTTGGTCTTCGTTTCGGTATCATCACCGCAGGCGTTGCTGACTTTGAGCGTCACGTCGTAGACACCCGCATCGTTATACGTGTGGGTGGGATGCCGGTCAGTCGAGGTCGTGCCGTCACCGAACTGCCATGACCAGGACTCGGCGTGTTGCGACAGGTCGGTGAACTTTACCGCCAGGGGAGCACAGCCCTCGGTAGGATCAGCCTTGAAATCAGCGGTAGGTTCGGGGAGCACGGTGATGTACTCAGTCTTTTTTTCGGTGTCATCACCGCAGATGTTGGTCACAGTCAGGGTAACGTCGTACGTGCCGGGAGCGGTGTAGGTATGGCTCGGATTCTGTTCGGTCGAGGAACCGCCGTCGCCGAAAGTCCATGCCCACGTATCGGGATAGGTCGACTGGTCTTCAAAGCTGACCTTGAAGGGGCTGCAGCCGGTTCGTGACTTGGTCGTAAAGTCGGCCGTGGGGGAGGTCTTGATCTCTACGTAGTGGCTCTTGGTCTCGGAGTCCTGGCCGCCGGGTCCGGTGACCGTAAGGGTGATGGTATACAGGCCCGGTGACATGTACCAGTGGGTTGGATTCTCCTCGACCGAGTAGTTGGCGGCGCCGCTGGCGGGATCACCGAAGTCCCATTGCCACTGGTAGATGTAGCCCTGCGAATAGTCGGTGAAGTGCACCTTGAGCGAATCGCAGCCTTTTCTTGGGCAGGCGCAGAAATCGGCCACCGGCGGCGGACATGCGGCTATGTCAGTGTCGGGGCTGAAAGTATGAAGCTCTCTGGCAAGGGGGCTGTCACATTCGCCGGAACAGCCGCTTTCGGCTCGTGCCGGCAAAGCCCAGAAAACCAGTACGCACGTTATCAGCAGGAGCGTTATGGCGACGCGCCCGCAATTGCTGTTATGATATGTTGTCATCACGGCACGCTCCTACATCTTTCCCGTAAAGCGAACGAAGACACCCTGACCGGTATAGTCCCGATCCGGGTGCAGATCGATATCGCTCTGGATTCGTTCATAGCCTACGGAAGCTCGATACCAGTGGTGGCTGTCATAGCCGACCTCCAGTTTCGCAAATGTCTTTTCGTCGTTAAGGGGATCGTTCAGCAGGATGCCCTTGATTGATGCCCTGGCAAAGAACCCGTTTACTATGGAGGCCGCGCCGCTGACAAGCACTATGTACGACGACGCCGTTACTTGCGCACCCGGCGGGTAGCTGTGCAACTGCCAGCGTCGTATCAGTCCCGCCGTAAACTCGTTGAAACGGTCCTTGTTCCAGTTGACCCGCAATCCGAGATCCCAGGTCTTGTCACGTGAATACTCGGGATAATGCCTGGCCGTCCTGCGGTATTCGCTCTCGCCGTTGAACGACAGGTGATGCGTGTGGAAATAGGTCACCTGCCCGAGAAGGAAGTCGTTGGTGACACGATAATCACCGGCACGCTGCAACTCGTACCGTCCGACCTTCCCGAGAGCCTTTACCTTCTTTAGCGGCAGGTATTCCAGGGCGAAGGTTTCGGCCCATTCCAACTGCTTCAGGCCGTCATCCTGCCAGAATGTGACATTGTTGCGGGGAACCGTGTAGCGTTTATACTCGTACGTGGTCAGCGTATTGACGTTGTCGTGAGGCCTGAACTGCACCGTGAGAAACGACACGTCCTGCCGCTCATCGTAGAGGTCCAGCGCTCGATCCTTGCGCAGAGAGAATCGCTGCGTGACGGCTATATTGGCCCGTTCACTCGGTTTGCTGGTGAGGGTCAGGGCCAGTTGGTTGGTGTTGGCGTCGTGGTCTCCGATCTGCAGTTCGTTTCGGAACAGGATCAGCTCATACGCGGCCTTGTAACCGAACTGCCCGAGCACGGAGACGTCCTCTAGACGCCCGCCCAGGTCAACAATGGCGCGATTCTGATAGTTGTCCTCGTGAACAGCGTTGGCCACGTCCTCGTTGTCTCGCCGCTCGAGCCGTAACCCGAATCCGAGTTCGGTCCGCAGGTCGTTGCGATATCCCAGCGTGTAGACCTTTTCATCGCGGAGGCCGTCGTACGGGTTGAACTGACCGTTGGCCTTGAGACCGCGCGTGTCGGCAAACCCGGCCGTGGCCCGCTGCCGTTCCGTCAGTTGGTAATCACCGCCGATCTGCAGCCACCGCTGGTTCTTGTTGGGGTCAAGGTCGGCATTGGTGAACGATCTGAACTGATCTTCGATCTTCCGAAAATCGGCGCGGAGTGTCAGATCGTCGATGACTTCCGTCCTGGCTCCGACGCGGAGCGCCATGAACTGATCGTCGACGCCGGGGTTCTCAGTGCCGGCGACCTCGAAGTAGCCGGTGGTATGATCTTCCACCTTGAAGGAACCGTCAGCGGCCAGCAGGTCCTCGGGTTCCTCGATTCCCGGCCCGATGGCCCCGTCATCGAGATTGCGATGCAGGTAGCTGCCGCTCACCTGGACGTCGTCATTCGGCGCGACCCTGGCGCGGCCGCCCATGATGTCGTCGTTGTCACTGCGCAGGTAATCGAACGTGATGACGACGTAGACGGGATCGGCCGAAGCGGTCTCGCTGGCGACCGGTTGATGAAGCAGGACCCGCCCGCGCAGGTAATCGACGTTATAGTCGATGTCGCGGACGAGAGTTCTCGAGGAGAGCACGGTCGTTTCGTCGAACCGATCGCGGACCTGGATCTTGACTTCTTCACTGCCTCGCGTGATCGGTGCACGGCTCAGATCGAAGGGTCCGCTGGTTCCGTTGGCGCGAATACCGATGGCTCCGCCTTCCCGGTACGACTTGCCTTCCAGCTTGCCGCCGACGGCTTCCAGGCCGACGCGGCCGGTGTGCAGGTCGGTGTAGACGCCGAATACGGATCGCTGATGCAGGGTGAATTGAGCACCCTTGAAGCTTGGACGAAGCGATCCGCCTTCGACGACGCCGTACTCGTCGTTTTCGAGGCGCATCAACAGCTCAAGGCGTGACGGTTCCTGAGGCTGAGTCAGGAGGCGCGTATCGAGATTTTCCAGTTCCCACTGGCGGTTGGGATCGTACACGCCGCGCCCGGTGAAGCGCCAGCCGTCCCAGAGCGGTTCCCTTGATTCAACCGACATCTTGAGGCGAAATATCGACGGATCGACGGTCTGATACTCATCTCCTATCCGGGAATCGACAATTACGGCGCCGTTGACCAGGAAATCTCGGGTCGCGTTGCCGTTGGCCAGCAGCGACAATCGGTAGTTCGTCGAGAAGTCGGTACTGAGGTTCGGATTGGAACTCTCAAACGCTTCCTTGTTGCCGCTGACGTCAAGAACCTGCATGGTTAACTCACCGAAACCAAGCAGGAATAGATCCTGACCGTTTTGAGGTGAATACCGCGAGCTTATTATCTTGCCGTCCGACGGCTGAGCCGCCAGAAAGATCAGAAGCACGGCGGTCATCCCCAGTTGAAAACACTTACTTGAGGAGGTCATAGACGTATGTCCTGCGCTTTAGAAGTGTGATTTGGACTGTGCTGTTTCCGTTCTGCCAGGCATAGCCTGACAAAAGAACGCTGCATGTATGAAAATACTGATCGTCAAAGGCCGAGATGCCGTTGCGAAAATATACTATATCTATCCTGAAATGTCAATGCTCTAATCCGTTATGAAGGCCCATCTGACCCGCTCCGGCCGCCCTTTGTATAAAAATCGTACAGCGCAGGGAAGGATCGAAGGTGATGCGCGCCAAGACGGGCATACCGCCGTGGATTCCACCCGAAAGAAGGACCGGGAACAACCAATTTGCGGGAAACGGATCGTAATAGGCGTATATACGTTGCGCGTCGCCGAACCAGGTCGGCTTTGGTTGATCTGCATACCCGGACGTCCCCGATTTACGTAGGTTGCCTTGACGTACACGGTCTGCAACCGGCCGCAACGGGTTCACGGGTTTCCACATAATACAAGGTCAGCGAACCGCCCCGTACGTTCGCGGTGATCTATGCTCATCAGCGACTTTGTCTTTGCCGTTCGGCGTCGAAAGCAGTATACTTGACACCCGGAAGCGACCTTACCGCGTGTAAGGCAAAACCGGGAAAGATATTTGCAGTAAGGATACAACCTAGGTGCGTGAAGGTTCAGCGGCTGGACGGTCCCTCGTTACCCGTCAGCCTGAATTCGCGCACGTTCGAGGAGGCAGGACATGACGCCACAGAACATCTATACCGATCTGAAGCATCGTATGAAGGAGATCGCCACTCTTGGGTCCACGGGCGGCGTTCTATACTGGGACCGGGAGGCTTACCTGCCCCGCGCGGCTGACGAACACCGGGCCGAACAACTTGCCCAGATCAGCCGAATGATGCACGAGTGGATGACGGACCCGAAGGTAGGGGAGTGGCTTGCCGCCGTCGAGGGTTCCACGCTGGTCAAGGATGCTCAGTCGGAGGCCGCGGTCAACGTCCGTGAATGGCGACGTATGTATGACCGAGAGACCAGGCTTCCGGGCGAATTCGTTCAGGATTTCGCGCGCACGACCTCCAGGGCCACCACGGTGTGGGCGGAGGCGCGCAGAAAGTCAGATTTCGAACTGTTCCGACTGCACCTCGAGAAAATAATCGACCTGTGTCGCAGGAAAGCCGACTTCATCGGCTACAGCACCGAGAGATACGATGCGCTCCTGGACGGATTCGAGCCGGGAGCGAAGGCGGCCGATGTCGAAACGGCTTTCAAGGGACTTCGCACCGACCTCGTCGAGTTGGTAGGTAAGATCTCGGACGCTGACAGGAAGCCGGACATCGGCATTCTGAAACGGCCGTATGACGTCGCCAGGCAGAAGGTTTTCGCCGAGTCCATGGCCGCGGCGTTGGGATATGACTTCGCGGCCGGTCGCGTCGATGAAGCGGTGCATCCGTCGTGCAATCCCCTCGGGCCACGCGATACGCGGATTCTCACCCGGTATTATCCGGAGGACGTCGCCGAGGGCATCACCGGTATCGTCCATGAAGCCGGTCATGCGCTGTACGACATGAGCCGGACTGACAAGGAGCATTGGGGGACGCCGTTAGATGAGACGGCGTCGCTCGGCATCCACGAGTCTCAGTCCCGGATGTGGGAGAACATCGTCGGCCGTTCGCGGGAGTTCTGGGAATACTTCTTCCCGCAGTTGCAGCGTTTGTTCCGCGACGAGACGGCGGGCGTTACGCTGGATGAGTTCTACGGTGCAATGAACTGGGTGTCCCCGTCGTATATTCGCGTAGAGGCCGACGAGGCGACCTACAATCTTCACATTATGCTCCGTTTCGAGCTGGAGCGGGCCATCATCGCCGGTGACGTCGAAGTATCAGACGTTCCCGGTGAGTGGAACAGCCGCTTCAAGAACTATCTCGGCATCGAGGTCGACAGGGATGCCAACGGGTGTCTTCAGGATATTCACTGGTCCCACGGGGCCTTCGGTTACTTCGCGACGTATGCGTTGGGGAACCTGTATGCGGCCCAGTTCTGGAGCCAGGCGCAGAAGGATCTGCCCGGGTTACCGGAGGATTTCTCGCAGGGTAAATACGCCCGGTTGCTCGGCTGGCTGCGCGAGAATGTCCACAGCCAGGGGTCCAGGTACCCCGCGGCTGACCTGTGCCGGCGCATTACCGGGGAACCGTTGTCTCACCGACCCCTGCTTGACTACCTGTACGCCAAGTACGCGGACATTTACGGTATCAGCAGGGGCTGAGGCTGAACCGGCCCGCGGAGCAATCCGGGAACCTCCCCGAGCATCCGCGTATTCAGCCACGGGGCAAGCGGCAACCCGAACGCGCACGGCTGCTCTATTCGGGCTGCGGTGCGCTGATATCCACGCCGAGCCTGTCAAAGAGAAACGCATACACGTCCACCCAGAGCGCAATATCTTCGCTCAGCGAACTGCCGATCCCGTGCCCGCGGCCGGAGGTCGCTCTCAGGAGAGCCAGACTGGTCGGGCTGGCCGCCTGCATTCTTGCCACCATCTTGCGCGAGTGGTAGGGGTAGACCCGGCCGTCGTTCTCATCGGCAGTGAAAAGAACGTCGGGGTAGCGCGTGTTGTCGACCACGTTGTGATACGGTGAATACGCGTACAGCGCCTTGAACTGCTCCAAAACCTTCACGGTCCCGTATTCAGTCACGTTAAACGCGCCGTTGGGGTCCAACTCCACTCGCAGCATATCAAGAACGCCCCTCTGGCAGACGACCGCCCGAAAGAGTTCCGGATGCTGCGTCATGGTGGCGGCGACCAGGAGTCCGCCGTTGCTTCCTCCCCTGATGGCCAGCCTGGACGGACTGGTGTAGCCGGCGTCGATCAGGTAGCGGGCGCAGGCGGCAAAATCATCGAAAACGTTCTGCTTGTTGACCAGGTTGCCGGCAAGGTGCCAGTCCTCCCCGAACTCACCTCCACCGCGCAGGTTGGCCACGACGTATACGCCTCCATGGTTCAGCCACAGACTGAGCTGGCGATCGTACCACGGTGACTGGCTGGAACCGTAGCCCCCATAGCCATACAGGATCGTCGGGTTCACCCCGTTGAGCGTCACGTCCTTGCGTAGCATGATGTTGATGGGGACACGCGTACCGTCTTTGGAGGTGACAAACTCACGCACGACTTCAATATCGCCAAAGTCGGCCGGCGAAGTAACAAAGAGCGCCGTCCGCACCAGTCTGTTCTCCGAAAGATCGTACGTATAGCAGGCGTCCGGTTCCACGTAACTCTGGTTTCTGAAAAGGACCTGGTTGCCGCCCAGGGAGACCATGTCTCTTACCGATGAAACCGGAAGAATCGGAATCACCTTCTGAAAAACGCCCGATCGGTCCAGCACGCGGATCTGCGACGGACCGCCCACTATGTCTCTGATGAATATGGCTTCGCCAGTGAGCAGGAAATCGCTGATGACGACGTCACTTTCCGCCACCACGGTTGTGGCCGCGGAAAGGTTCGTGTACCCGGCGGGCAAGCGAAGGATTTTCCCCCAGGGGGCATTCTTGTGTGACAACAAGTACAGGGAGTTGTCATGACCGAACTTTGCGTCCGGAATCATATCCGAATGTTCGGTGACCTGTTTCCATCGCCCGGCCGGGCCGCGCAGGTAGTGAGCGTACTCGCCGCCGTCGCCGTTGGCGACCCGGGCCAGCACGTAGGTGTTGTCCGGTGACGTCTCGAATTGTATCTCGGCGATGGCCGGGAATTCCCTGCCGATCTCGTACGTATCATCCTCGGTCGAAGTGCCGAGTTTGTGAAAATATACTTGCTGGTAGAAGCGGAGCTCTTCCGGGGGGCGCTCGCCCGGGCGTGGGTAACGGCTGTAATAGAAACCCGAACCATCGGCCAGCCACGCGACGTCACCTCCGGCGGTGGGGCCGTTGACGCGGGGGACGACGTCCGGCAGCGGCTTTCCCGTGGCGACTTCAAACACGTGGACGTCGCCGTCTTCCGTGCCTCCCCTGGAGAGAGATACGGCTACGAGTTTCGCATCGGGAGAGACGACATAGAAGTCGATGGAGGTCAGGCCGCTGGTATCCAGCGCGTTGGGATCCAGGACAAGCCGCTCTGAGGCAAGGTCATGCGGTGATTCCATCGTCACAAGCATCGGCTGGTCTTTGGCGGGGTCTTCCTTGAGTACAAACAGGTGACCTGCCCGATACTGAAACCAATAGTACTCCGGCGAGGCCTCGCGGTACAGTTGCTGCAACCGGCCGGCGATAGCTTCGCGGACCGGGATGTCGCCCAGGAAGCTGCGTGCATAACCGTCCTGTGCCTCGGTCCATTGCTTCACCTCCGGATCAGTACCGTCTTCCAGCCACCTGTAATTGTCGACGACCTGCACGCCGTGATAGGTGTCCGTAACGGGTCTGACGGCCGTGGTGGGAACGTCGGCGGGTCCGGCACCGCAGCCGGCCAGGGTCAGGCAGATTATCGGGATTGCCAGAAGGGAAAGCGACGTCGAAGTCGGTTTTTGGAGGCTACTCATGGTACTGGTTCCTTCATTTGAATGTCCGTGTCATCCCGTAGCGATGGGAGGCACCGTGCCGCGTAGTTTTCGATTCCAACATGCTCGTCACCAAAAGTACGCTTCCAGCCTCGGTTGCGCAATCGAAACCCGGGCCAATTGCACGTAAATGCCGAGGGCAGTGGTTGCGTTGCAGAATCGGCAGGGCAGGAACTTCTCGCGCTTCTGCCGCTTAGCGGAGCCATTTCGAGAAGGTGTCGGACTTGATACCTGTCTGAATCGCAAGTTTTTCGTCCAGGTTTGCCAGGAGTCCGGCCCAACCGTCGACCCCGATCCTCCGGGCCGAAAGCAGGATATACTCAGTCCCGTTCCCGTCGCGAAGCAGCTCGAAATCTCTGAGTGTCATTTCGGACGCCTCCGTGCCCTCCCGGACATCGAACAACCACGTAATAAAGACACGCCAGCCTGACCGATCATCGTAACCGCTGGTTCCCACTCCCCGGTAATCGGGAACGACCACGCTGAGCGGTATGAGCGCGCACCTGTCGGCATCCAGCCGGAGCGTGTCCGGAACCGCCCCCCGGTGATAGGCATACAGGAGGATCAACGACGATTCGACGACCCGTTCCCTGCCAAAGCAATAGCGAAGATGCTGCATCTGTTTGTATTCGCACACGACCGTGCAATCATCGTCCGCGATGGCAGCCAACTGCGAGGCCGCCGCATACGAGGGTCCCCGAGATCGAGTCTGGGGGAGCACTGAGTAAGCGATGTTGATCACGAAGGCGATAAGCAATGCCCCGGCCGTGGCCGCAAGCAGCACCCTGCGCAGCCATGACCGACCGACGTGGCCGGACAGGTCCTTCAGAGTCATGGAGGTCAGCATCAGCAGAGGCGGCAGCGTCATGACGAAAAACTCGCTCCTGCCGGGCAGCCACCACAGGAAGAAGAAGTAGTAGGACAGAAGCCAGGCTATCAGCGAAATCCGAAACCCCCGGTACGTGCGTACGCGCCAGACCCGGCCGACCGCATGTACCACCACTCCTGCAAGCAAAAGCCCGAAGACGGCAATCGCGGCGAGAACCGGCCATGAGGATCCGGGGGGAACATACACGACACTTCGCAACTGGCTTTTCAACAACAGAGCGACTCCGGCGGGGCTGAAATGGGCCGTTGTTCCCCACGCGGGATTGGGATGATCGGTATAGGCGAGGCAGAAACGGAAGAAGCCTTCGACCGTCGCCTGAGACGCGGCGCTTGTGTACGCCAGAACGTACACGATCAGGACGAGAACCCCTGACAGGCACAACACCGCTGTCGTTTTCCCGATCTTCCGCGTGGCGTCGCCGTTCAGCAGGGCCGCGGCAAGGGGGAGGGCGAAGATCACGTTTGATTGGTGGTAGAGCACGGCCAACGCATAGAGCACGGACAGTGACAGGAGCCTGGTGGCGGACCACCGTCGCCCGTATCCGCTCACGAGCAGAAGAGCGGCAAGAGACAGACAGGCCGTGGCGGGCACGTAGACCTCCGCCTGTGTCGAGCCGCTCCACACGCCGATGCTGGCAAAGAACACAATGGCAGCGGTTAGAGCACGAGCCCGGGAAGAAAGGATGACTCTGAGAGTATGATACAGTGCCACGATGGCCACGGCGGCCCAGAGAATGTTGTGCAACTGGCCGACAAAGACGGCGTCAAATGACAAGTTGAACTGCAGCGCCGTAAGGTAGAGGCCGCGTACCACCGGCGAGAAGAGAACGTGATGCGGGTGAAAAAGCGCTTTGCCGGTCCTGATCGCATAGGCATAGGACAGATAATCCCCCGACTGCTGGGCAGAACGAAAAACCAGGTACAGGGCGCAGGTCAGCAGGACAAGCAGGCTGCTGATGCACCAATCGCTTCTGGCGGAACTAAACCGTGGAATGAATCTCGTGAAACCCATGGTATGGCGGCCCGGCGTGGACGCCGGCATCCCCAAATGCTGCGGTCCGCAGTTTCGAACCCGGACCGTCGCCTATGTTTCTGGTTCTGCTGAACGTAATACCGGCTGTCAGGCGCCGCAACCGGTTTTGAGCGATATCCCGGGCCGGGCCGCGCTGATCGGCGGGGGACAAATCACAGGCCGCCTCTGCAATCGCTTCCGGCACAGGATCACGTTTCCGAGGTCTTTTGCGTTGCGCCCTGTCGATGAACCGCCACGGCGAAATGGGTGTCCGTATTCGTACGGTAGGTTTTCATGAGAGAATAGTTACACGAAATGGAGGCGGCGGTTTCAACATTGTCAGGGATTTCTGCGTCAGAGTATGGAAGAACTGATCCGGCGTGGACGGTATGGGCAACTTTTCGCCGACGTGTCCGTAAGGTAGAACGCGGCTTTGAACGGCGACCTGAGGTAGGACGTCGCCGTCAAGACCAGAACACTACATGAGGAAGCGGAAGTTATGACATCAAGATTAACGCACCGTCACTGGCTGCCGGCGTGTCTGTTGATGCTGGCGGTCTGCCATTTTCTGTCACGGCCGGCCATGGCCGGCGATACGTTTACGCCGGTGTACCACCCGACCCTGGACGTGTCAAAGGCAGCCGGTGAGATCAAGATCGACGGCAAGCTCGGCGATCCCGGCTGGCGCAACGCCGCCCGGGCGGCCAATTTCGCGGAACACCGCCCCGGCGACCAGACCGAACCCCCGGTTCAGACGGTGGCGTACATGACGTACGACGACGAGAACCTGTACGTCTCGTTCGTCTGCTATGATGATCCGAGGGCGGTCCGTGCGTCGTTGTCTGAAAGAGAACGAGTGGGCAACGACGATAATATCTGTCTGTGCCTGGACACGTACGGTGACGCGGCCTGGGCATATACGCTGAACGTCAATCCTTACGGCGTGCAGGCCGATGCGCTCTGGTCACCCGACAACGGGGAGGACGGTCGCTTCGACCTGGTCTGGGAATCGGCGGGCCTGATCACCGATTCCGGTTACCAGGTTGAGATGGCCGTGCCGTTTGCGTCTCTACGTTTTCCCAGCGTGGAGCAGCAGGTGTGGAGAGTTGATTTCTGGCGCAACCACCCCCGGGAAGCCAGCAGGGCATACTCGTGGGCGGCATATGATCGCAATGAGGCCTGCTGGCCGTGCAAGTGGGGGACGGTTACGGGGATCGAGGGGGTACAGGCCGGCAGAGGAGTAGAGATAATGCCGTCGGCGATCGGCTACCAGTACGGCGCCCTTAACGGCGACGGTATCCCGGCGAAACCGTATGAGTTTGCTGACGACGACGCCAAGGGAGAAATGTCGCTCGGAGGCAAGTACGCCGTTTCGTCCGACGTAACCGTTGAGGCGACCTATAACCCGGATTTCAGCCAGGTCGAAGCCGATGCCGGTCAGATAAGCGTCAACACCACTTTTGCCCTGTTCTACCCCGAGAGAAGGCCGTTTTTCCAGGAGGGCAGTGACCTGTTTAGAACCGTCTTCAACTCGTTCTATACGCGCACGGTCAATGATCCGCAGTTTGCGGCCAAGGTGACTGCGCGCACCGGTCGCAGCGGGCTGGGCTATCTGATCGCACGGGATGAGAACAGCCCGATTACACTGCCTTTCGAGGAACGGAGTGTCTACCTCCTGACCGGTCGGAGCACGACGAGCGTGTTTCGACTCCGTCAGACAATCGGCAGCGGTTCTCAACTGGGATTGATAGCCACGGACAGGCGATTTGACGGCGGCGGTTCCGGTTCGGTCATCAGCCACGACGGTCTGCTGCGTTTTACACCGAGTCTCAGTCTCTCGTATCAGGCGGTACTCGCCCACACGAAGGAGGCCAATGACTCTACCATTGTTCCCTCCTGGCTCAGAAGTACTGTGTTCTGGGACGATCACACGGCGGATTTCGACGGCGAGTCGTACTGGGGTCATGGCGGCGTCGGCGTGCTGAGGTGGCAAACGCGGACCTGGAATGCCGCCGTCAACTACTGGGAGGTAAGTCCCACTTACCGCGCCGATAACGGATACGACCCCAAGAATAACCGGCGCGACCTCACGGTTACTACCGGGTACAGGTATCGTCCGGAAAGTGACCTGTTCGACATGGTGAACCCCTGGGTTGACGCAGGCACCGTCTGGAACTGGAACGGGAGGAAGAAGGACGAGTTCGTCGCGCTGAACCTGTTTACTCAACTGAGAGTGGCTCAGGCCTCTTCTTTCACTCAATACATAAGGCGCGCCGAGAACCTGGGCGGCATTCAGTTTGACAACATCTGGAATGTTCATCAGGAGGGCAATGTCAGGCTCGGCGATCAGCTGGCCATTGGTTTGGATGGGGGCTACGGGCATACCATAGCGCGGAGATTCCGGAGGATGGGCAAGACAATCAACCTGGGCGTCCAGGCGGACATCAAGCCGTATGACCGGATCCTGGTTGAGCAGTGGGCGCAGTATGCTACCGCCGACGAGATGGATTCGGGCGTGGAACTTTATAGGCAGTTTATCTACCGCAACCGCTTCGGTTATCAATTACTGCGCCAGCTCTCGCTCCGGCTGGTTGTCGAGTACGAGAACTACAGGGAACTGGGGTCTGATAAAAGTGATCGCTGGAGCGTGGATCCGCTGCTGACCTACCGCATAAACCCGTTCTCAATCTTCTACATCGGGTCGACTTACAATTACGAGACGAGATCGGAAATGGATAGTTACGGAATCAGCACCGCGTCCAACAGGCTGACTTCAAGACAGTTCTTCATGAAGCTTCAGTACCTGTTCCAGATATAGCCGGGACCTGCTGCCGGGCGGCCGGTCGGAGACGCCGTCGACTCGGGCGGCGATCCGCGGTGCCACGGCAGAGATCAATATGCACAAAGGAGACTGAGATGCCTCAGTCTCCTTCGCAATCAAGCGGCTGCCGTAATCGACAGCAGTGGATGCGGATACTCTTTACCAGTTCCGACGGCGATTGCTGCCGTAACCACCGCCGCGACCGCCGCGGCTGCCTCCCTCGGTTCGTGGGCGCGCCTCATTGATGTTCAGCGTGCGTCCATTCAGTTCCTGGCCGTTCAGGCCGTTCATCGCAGCGGTAGCCGCGCTCTGGTCGGACATCTCAACGAAGGCGAACCCTCTTGACTCCCCGGTGTACTTGTCCTTGATAATGTTGACGCTCGAGATCTCTCCAAAGGCCTCAAACGCCTGGCGTAACTGCTCTTCTGTCGTGTCGAACGACAGGTTACCTACGTAGATGTTCATTCTACACTCCGGTTTTGTTTATCCCTACCTGGAACATCATCCCGCAGGGATCGCGTTCGTCGAGATAAACCTGTTAATGCGCACTATTGCGCGGCGGTCCCGAGATTCAGCTTTTTGGGGAGATTTGACAGGAATAACAAAGCCTCTACAAAAGCAAATACGGAAACCAATTGTGAACACTTAATATATCGGCCTAAACGGCAAAAGTCCACACTTCCTGTGAACCAATTTCCCCCCGGCCAAGTTCCGGCCTGCCTGCTTTTTCCGGCCCACCCGGCCGCTGCGCGCTGGTCCGGGATGGACCGGGCGGCCTGCCGATGGCGGGTTATAACGTTGCCCAGCAGTGAGTTATGGCGACCGCACCGTCTAGAAAAGGTTCGCCAGTTTAAGCTTCAAGTTCTTCTCCTGATCCTGCCGATCAACCACGAACGTATACCTGGTGCCCGGCTTCTCCATGAGCATCCGGCGGACAGCGATAAGGCCGTCAATGTACTCTGTATCGATCCCATTCACCGATTGCACGATATCCCCCTGGCGAAACCCGGCTTTGGCTGCCGGCGTCCCGTCCGCGACGAACAGGACCTCCACGGCGCCGCCCTCGCCGCCGGTGAGCTGCATGCCGGAGCGGTCTTCGGGGAATTCCTGATTGAACTTGTCCCCTTTTTCCAGAATCACCCGCTCGTTGGCGTAATCGCAGTAGATGACGAAGTTTCTGAAGAGCGTGTTACCGAGGATGCCTATCTGGTCTTGCGTGGAGACCGTGTCGGTGCCGCCATAGGAGAAGTTGACTATCGGGTTGTCCACCGTGAAGCCGGCCAGCTCGATGCTCTTGCACCTCACGTTCTTGGTTCCGAAGGCGTTCGCGGCGCCACGTCCGATAACCTCGACGCCCTTCATCTCCGTGAAACCGTTCCGAAGGGCGTAGGCTCCGTCAATAGATGTGATGGACGCCCCGAGATCAAACAGCCAGATGCCCGAGTGCATACCGTCCAAAGTGGCCTTGACCCTGAACAAGCCGTCTCTGACGTGCACGTCCAGCTCTTTACCGTCGCCGGCATAAACGAACGTTTCCGGGTCATAGAACGAAACCAGTTGGGAGGCGTAGTCTATCCCGGTCACGAATCGTGAAAGGAAATCGAAACCCAGAATACCGGCGACATCCATGCCGAGTGCGCGGGTAAGCTCGGTCAGGTCCACCACCGCGACGGTCTGCTCGTCGAACTCGACCCCCGGCAGGGAGAAGGGTGGCAGGGTGGTGAGTTTCAGGTCGACCGTCCCGCCGACCCCGCGGCCCTTGAGATCACCCTCCAACTGCAGCCCGAGTTCATCGGCAAAACGCTTGGTGACAACGGACACGGACGCACCGCTGTCAAGAATCCATAACCTCACTTTGCAGCCGACCGTGACCGGAACGTACAAGTGGTTTCCCACGAACTGAAAGGGAATATTCTCAGCGCTGTTACCGGTGGCAAACCGGTAGTCCTTGCCACCTTCCGCCGGCGGCTCAAAAAGTGACGGATCGATCCGGGGGTTCGAGACGTACTTCGTGATGGTGACTTCCTGAGCCTGCCCGGTCTGGTGCGCGATTTCCCTGGTCCAGAACGCCACCATCAGGCCGTCAATCTCGCGATAGTCTTTGTAGAACACGTCACGGCTGTTCGTGCCCTCAATCGCCACGCTCTTCTTTAGAAGCAGGTTCTCCGTGTCTATGTGGCTGGTGTAAACGTCTTTGCTGATGCTGTTAGTCACCTTGATAACGTAGCAGTCTTTGTCCTCAACCTTCTCGACGCCCTCGAACGTCACCGTAAACACGTCGGAACGCGGATCGGCGTGCTCGTACGCGGCCATCCGCCGCTGCACCTCCCTGCGCTTGACGGTGGCCTCATCGGGATTGGTAATTTTCTGGAGTTTGCCGTTTGAATCCAGCACCCATTGGTACTCTCCGGCGTCGCCCTGGATCTGGGTGAATATCCCCAGATCAACCTCGACCCGGGAGCGGTCCGGCAGCTGGGTCCACACTTTGAGTGTTCCCTCAAGGCCCGCCACGGATAAGGTACCTTCCATGTATTCAGTTTGTTCCGCCTTCAGGCGGTCGAGCCCTCCGTTGGCCTCGAAGTGACGGCCCAGAATCTCATACGGATCGGTAAGGTCGCCCTGTGCGAAGGCGGCCGTGCTGATCAGTGCCGCCAGCAGGCAGCCTGCAAGTACATGTCGCCGGTTTATCATCATGTTTCTCCTCTCGCTTCTCTGTATAGTTAACGAAGATCGTAGGCGCAGGTTGCGGTGTTCCTGTCCACCGGGAGCGTTGCTCCTGTCGTGCGGCCATGGCAGCGCAATTGCCGTGGAGACTTTCGCCGCCGTCGGTTACGGCCTTTCCCTGTGTGCTCAGCCCTGGCCGAGGCGCTCTCTGAGCCAGGCAACTTTTTCCGGCGGCCCGGCCAGCCTGCTGTGCCAGTCAGCGCCCAGGTGCTTCGAGGAGACGACACATCGGGCAGTGACAACGTCCTGGATGCTGTCGAACGCCTCATCAGCGCCGTACTGCCGTTCAAAGAAGATCGGGTAATTATAGCGGTCGGGCAGTTCGAGCGTTTCCTCGCGACTGACGCTGTGCAAAACGGCGCCTACAAGCGCGGTCTGGTGCAGGAAGATCCTCTTGTCGCGGGATTCCCGGCACATTTTGACCAGGGCCGGGTCCGTGTACAGCCGCTCGAAATCTGCGGGCCACCGGCGGAGAATCCCTCGCTCCGGCCTTACGACCAGTATCCCGGCCTGGAAGTAGGCCCGGATTTTCTGCTTGTCGGCGGGTGTCACCATGGCAAAGAGCATGTCGTCGCCAAGCGACAATACTTCGTAGATGCGACCCCAGAAATCGTCCGGGGGAGCCTCGAAAAGCGATCCCGACCGGTTGTGCATCACCGGCCGGTAGGCGAAGCTCACCGATTGAGCCAGGTCGAATTCCTTCGGTTCGGACAGTACGATCGTATCCTCATCCATCCAGACGAGGACCGCTGCTTGACCTGCCGCGTCAGTCTCTGCCCGGGCCGCCGCGTACACCTTGCCGGCATAGTAAAACCATCGGGCCTGCTCGGGCGTGTGGCTTGTGTGCACCTCGACGTCGAGGGATCGCAACTGATCGAACAATCCCGTATCCTCGAGGATCACATGGTCCGGGACGTACGACCAAACCGGCGAGCCACGAAAGCGGCCCCCGAACTGCCGAAGGCTCTCGGCAAGACGGTACACCTGACGTAATTCATCAATCGATTCGGCGTAGGTCCCAAAGACTATATTACCGGCCGCCATTTCAGATCACCCTTCATGTGAATCGGCCGCCCTTACGCAGCCCGGTCGGGGTTTCGGCGAGCGCGACACGCCGTATAGCCCGAATATAGGTTCTTCCGGGGACAAAACCATCTTGTTTTGCAGGATTGTCTTCTGTGTGTCATGCTGGCTGAGCCGAACCGGGACCGGCAATGGAAAAGCCCGCCATGAACGACGGGCCTTCCAGCAAACTGACCAATATGACAGATCCTGTGCCGATCGTATCTCCGGCCTTGAGTATCACGGGCCGTAATGAAGGACTGTCTGATTTGCACCCACCACGAACACGTCGCGATCGGAACTGCTCCAGACGGCGAAAAACCGCGGCTCATTCGTCAAGTCCTGGCTCCAACTCAGGCTTATAGCCCAGGCCGTGCCGTTGTAGTGAAGGATGGTGCCGTAATAACCTACCGCAAACAGGTCACTTGCCGAACTGCCCCAGACACCGTAAAGCGGGACCGGGACGAGAATCCCGCTGGTCATGGTAGACCAGGTCGTGCCGTTGTAGTGAATAATAGTGCCGAGATCACCCACCGCATACACATCGCTGGAGGAACTGCCCCAGATGGCGTAAAGCACGTTCCCGCCACTGTAACTGGTAGCCCAGGTCGTGCCGTTGTAATGTACAATTACGCCTTCTGCGCTTACCGCAAACACATCACTTCCGGAACTGCCCCAGATGCCCCTATAGTGTGCAGTCCCGGTGTTCATGATAACCCACTCCGTGCCGTCATAATGATGGATAATGCCCCCGTCGCCCACTGCAAACACGTCGCTTGAGGAACTGCCCCAGACGGCGTAAAGCGGCACCGTATTCGGGCTGATCATTTTAGACCAGGTCGTGCCGTTGTAGTGAATAATAGTGCCGTCTAAACCCACCGCAAACACATCACTTCCGGAACTGCCCCAGATGCCCCGAAGGGGTACGGTAGTCCCGCTGGTCATGTCAGTCCAGGCCGTACCGTTATAATGAGGTATACGGCCCTGGTCGCCCACTGCAAATACGTCGTTTGAGGCACTGCCCCAGATGGCGTGAAGCTGTGGGAGCGGCTCGCCGGTCAGGCTGATCATGTCGGCCCAGGCCTTACCATCGTAGTGAAAGATTGCGACACCGATACCCACGACAAACACGTCGCTGGAGGAGCTGCCCCAGATGGCGTGAAGTGGTGCATCGTTCGGGCTGGTCATGGTACCCCAGGTCGTGCCGTCGTAGCGAATAACGGTGCCGTTATCACCCACCGCAAACACATCGTTTGAGGAACCGCCCCAGATGCCCTTAAGGTTGTAGTCATTCGCGCTGGTCATGGTAGACCAGGTCGCGCCGTCATAATGAAGGATAGTGGGCCCGTCGCCCACTGCAAACACGTCGTTTGAGGAACTGCCCCAGATGCCCTTAAGGCTAAAGCTAGTCCCGCTGTTCATGGCAGCCCACTCCGTACCGTCGTAATGGAGAATCTCGCCCCCGTCGCCCACTGCAAATACGTCGTTTGAGGCACTGCCCCAGATGCCCTTAAGGTTATGGTCAGACTCGTTGATCGAGGTAGCCCAGGTCGCGCCGTTGTAATGTAGGATTGCGCCTTGATCACCCACCGCAAACACATCACTTCCGGAACTGCCCCAGATGCCCTTAAGGTCGTGGTTATTCGTGCTGGTCATGAAACCCCAGGTGGCACCGTCGTAATAAAGAATTGTGCCTCCGCCATCGCCCACCACAAACACGTCGTTTGAGGAACTGCCCCAGACACCGTGAAGCTGCGTCTGATTCCCGTCGTCCATCGGGCTCCACACCTTGCCGTCATAGTGAAGGATATTGCCACCCGCGGTGACGGCAAACACATCGCTTGAGGAACTGCCCCAGACGCCCTCAAACTGGTCACTGTAGCTCATCACGGACCATTTGGAGCTACCCACGGGCTTTGGTCCTGGTGGTTGGGTCGGCGACGACTCGTCATCGCCGCAGCCGAGGCCGCCCAGCACGAGCGCGGCCAGCACGAATCCGGCCAGAAGCCGGTGAACAACATTTCCTGACATTTTCAAATCCTCCTGTCTGCCAGAGTATTATTCTGCCTTAAGTATTTCTGTACGGAACGATGGTGTCGTGGACGGCCAACTTTCCTGTGATGCACGCTAATATATTGAGCCGTGGCCTCTTGTTCTGGCAAATATGCTCAGGACGATCGCTGCCGTCAAGTGAATTCCGTCAGGCTCGGGCTATCCGGCCGGGAAGCGGAATCCTGACATACACCGCCACCGACTGGGTGCAAACGGGGCAGAGTGTAAGGAATGTACTCCTGTGCCTGCTTTTTTATGGCTCGCTCTGCCGGCCGTTCCTGTCGCGCAGGTATCTGATCATCGGTTCCGCGACCAGCGGGACCACGTCGCGGATCATGTGCGGCATCAGGGTGTCCATCACGCGGGGCATGAGTTCCGGCATCTGCTCTGCCATGTAATCCGGCATAGGGATGCGGTCCGCTACGCGCTGCAGCATGACCGGCATGACTTTGGGCATCATCATAGGCAGCAGTCGTGGAAACAGCACCGGGAACATTGGTTTCATGAGCCGGAGAAGGCCCGGCACCCGGCCGGCCAGTTTCATGAAAGGCCCCATCCTAAACGGCATGGCATCAATCAGTTCCGGCCACATAGTGCCCATGAGATCAGCGAACCCGCGTGGCGTCATGAGCGCGATCATAGCTTCGAATACCGCCCATTGCCGCCGCACTTCCGGGTGCGGATCGGGAAGCTCGAACCCGAGCGCGTCGCACGCAAAGTGCGCCAGGTCCCTGACCTCGATGGGCATGCGGTTCTTCTCGGCCGACACCCTGAGCTGGAATTCGCAGCACGGGCAGAGAGCCAGGACGGTCGAGGCGCCGGCCTCCTGGGCCTCCTCGAGACGGATTCTGCCGACTTCGGCCGCGACCGGCGGCTCTTTGATAAGCGTCAGGACACTGCCGCAGCAGTGCGCCCGTTCACGGTTATGGCTCATCTCCACGAGTTTGACGTTCGGCACGGCCCTGACGATATCACGCGGCGGCTCGTACACGCCCGAGGCACGACCGATGTGGCACGAATCATGCCAGGCGACAGTTATCGGTTGATGATCGTTGTCCGGGAACGAAAACTCGCCGGTCTTCAGCCTGTCCGCCACCAGTTCGGTGTAGTGGGTAATCTTCAGATCGTAGGCAAGACCCAGCTTCCTTGCCCAGACGGGGTAGACGTGGCGCCACATCATGTCGCAGGCCGGACAGGACGCGACTACCGTGTCGGCTCCCGCCTGCCTGACGGCCTCGATGTTGTGGCGCATGGTGGCTTCAAAGACGTCCCACTTGCCGGCCACGAGCATCGGCGTGCCGCAACAGTTCTCCGTCTCGCCCAGGTAAGTGAAGTCGACTCCCGCCGCATCGAGCAACCGCACGGTGCCGATGCCGATATCTTTCTCCACGTAGCTGGCCGTGCAACCGGCGAAGTAGACAATCCCAGCCTGATGGTCCGGGCCGTGCCGCTTCCGGAGATCATCGGGAAACCAGTCGGTGCGGTTTTTCCGGTAAGCGGCCCAGATGTCGCCTTCCTTGCGAAGCGCGGCGGCCATCATCTCGAAGGGTGGAAAAGTCATTTTGTTTTCTTCGGCGATCAACTGGCCGCGCATTTTCATCCAGGAAGGCTCGATAGGCAGGGCGGCCGAGCAACGGAGGTCGCAGAGTTCGCAGGTAGTGCACGCGATGAAGGTGTCGGTCATGAACTGATCCCATTGTTCGCGGCCTTCCATGTACTCGCGTAACCAGAACCATTTTCCGCGAGGTGACTGGCTTTCCCAGCCTCGACCGTAGTACTGATCGCACTCGGCCACACAATAGCCGCATTGCGAACAACCGTACGCGTACCAGGCAATGTCCGCGGGGATGTTCCGTATCGGGCTTGTCGGTTGTTCTCCGACCTGGGTAATCACGTAGTTGCCAAGGGGCCTCATCAGAGGCTCGAAGAATTCAGCGACCTGCAGGGCCGCACCGACCAGGTGCCCGCCCAGCACTTTGCCGGGGTTCAGGATTTTCCTTGCGTCCGTCCGCGACTTGAACGCCCGCAGACGTTTGAGCCTCTCACGGCCCAGCACCTCGGGGGCCTTGCCGCCGAAGTACAGGCCGGTCGAGTAGGGACGCCCGCCGTGACGCTCGGCGATTTTCATGATCGTCATGACCAGGGTGAAAACGAAATTGTACTTAAACGAGCGTTGATCGCTGGGAATGAACCCGAGTATGACCACCTCCGGCTGCCCGTCGCGGCCCTCCCGAATGACGACACCCTCCTTGATGATCGGCTGGTCGACCTTTCGTTCAATCTCGGTCATGACGTCGCCGAGCGATGACAGGGGAATCACGAACTCCGACGGCACCAGGCTCGGTCCGAGTCGCTTGACGACCATGAGCTTGGACCGGTGGTTCCATTCGTGGTTGGCGATTCTGTCACTGAGTATCTCCGCCTCGCCCGGTGCCGGCATGGATCGAAGCTTCTCCCGCACCGACCGGCCCTCTCCGGCCCGGCAGGCCAGTGTCAGGATGTACGCCGCCGGCAAAAGGACGCGCTCTTCGACCGGATGACCGTTATGCTGCAGCAGCGGAGCCCGGTTCTTTAGTTCCGCCATGCGAGGGTTGATGAAGACCAGTGACCAGATCGGGAGTTTTTCAGCCGCTATGGACTGGATCAATCGTTGCAGACCGTGCGCGTCGGGGCAGCCGACGGCCATAACATCCAGTGCCTCCAGCGGCTGCACACGGAAGGTCAGTTGGCTTATGAGGCCGGTGACGCCCTCGGCGTCGGCAATGAGGTCAAGATCATCACCGGCGAATTGAGCAATCGTGCCGTCACCAAGGACGACGCGCGCACTGAGAACGTTCTGCCGAAACCACCCGGCTTCATATGAACCGATACCGGCGCCACCCTGGGCGAGCCAGCCGCCGACGGTCGACCCCGGATAGCTGGTGGGATACAGGCGAAGGGTCAGGTTCTTCTTTGCCAGGGCGCGATCGATTTTTTCCCAGACGACCCCGGCCTCGACGGTGGCCGTCAGGTTTTCCGGATCAATGGCAATCACCCGGTCCAGGCGGTGAAAGTCGACCACGACTCCGTTACGGACCGGCAGGACGCCGCCGTATCCGGAGGAGGCTTTGCCACGCGGGGTTATCGCCACACCACGGCCGGCCGCCCACTGAACCAGCTCGAGAAGCTCCTGCTCCGACTCCGGCTGGACCACGCAGTCCGGCACGGTGTCGCCGACCAGCGGTCTTACCAGGCTGGGAATCGCGGCGATGTCATGGCTGTAAAGCTTCCTCTCCGTGCGTCTGAAAGCGGCCCGACTGCCGAATCGTCCGGTAAGCCAGGCACGGTCTTTTGTGGTCATACGGCTCACGATGTCTGTTCCTGCCTTCCTCGATTGCACGCCGTCGGGCTGTCCATGTCAGACAACATACGGAATTACCGGCGATAGTGTCAACTAACCATCCTCGAATCCCTGCCTGAAGAACACAATCACGGAAGATGACAGTCCCATCCGGATCAGGGATTCCGGCCTTGCGACGAAACAACTTTGGGCTTAGCTTCACGTATCCAGGAAGGAAACGGGAGAAGCCGGGAGGGTTACGATGAACAGGGCGACGACGATAAGGACACTCATCTCAGCCGTTGTAGCGCTCGGTATTACGACAGCAGGCGTTTGCGGGCAGGATTCGTCACTTCAGAGGATTGACCAGTATCTCGAGGAAAAGCAGCAGTCAGATGATTTTTCGGGCAACGTCCTGATCGCGAAGGGCGGGGAGGTCATGTATGTCAGGTCGTTCGGCCTGGCCGACAGAGACCATGGTGTTGCCAACAAACCGGAAACCAGGTTCAACGTCGGCTCCATAGGCAAACTGTTTACATCGATCGCCATACTCCAACTGGCCCAGGCCGGCAGCCTCGAACTGACTGATCCCATCGGCAAGTACCTGCCGGAGTTTCCCGAAGACAAGAAGGCAATCACCATCCACCAGCTCCTGCTGCACACGTCCGGTCTGTCCAGTTACATGACGAATTCCGATTATTCGGAAAGGAAACAGACGTATCGTTCGATAGACGACGTTCTGGTCCTGGTCAGAGACGAGGTTCTCCTGTTTGCGCCGGGGGAAGGGAATGAGTATTCCAATTCCGGTTACATCGTCCTCGGGGCGATCATCGAACGAGTGTCCGGCCGGGAGTATAGTGCGTACGTGCACGAAAACGTATGGCAGCCGGCGGGGATGTCGAATACGGGCCTGTATTACAGAGAAGATGTCGTCCCGAACAGAGCTACCGGCTACATCAGGGTCGATTCCGGTACCGTGATCAGCAACGTCTTTGAGGAACCGCCCGCGTTTTCGGACGGCGGGGCGTACAGCACGGTTGGGGACATGTTGAGGTTCGTCCTGGCGTTGCAGGACGATACGCTCCTGAACGAGGAATTCCGTAAACTCTGGCTTACGCCTCAAGTCGGTCCCATGACTTACGGGCCCGCAACCGCTTCTGCCGAGAGAAGTTTCAGCGGTAAAGCAGTCTGGGGCGGCATGGGCGGTGCGCCCGGAGTCAGTGCCGCTCTGCATCACGTAACAGGCGATGAGTATACGATCATTGTGCTGTCCAACCAGGACATGGTGGCTTTGAGAATGCCGATAGATATCGAAGCAATCCTGTATGGAAAACGATAGGCGGACATACTCACAGGTGCTCCATCATGAAGCAGACATATGACGGCGTCATCCGGACACTCAGGCGGGAAATCGCACGGCATGACAAGCCGGAGAACAGACTGGACTACCAGCGCTTCTTCAAGGAACCGCTGGACGAACCGACGGGTCTCAAGATCCCGGTTCTCAGGAAGATCTCCAGCCAGTGCTTCAAGGAACTGAAAGGCGCTCCGGCAAAGGACGTCCTGGCGTGTTGTGACGACCTGCTGGCCTCCGACGAACGGTACATGAGGTTCTTCGCGTTCGAGTGGGCTTTGAAGCTCAGAAACCAGTACAGGCCGCAGGATTTCACACGTTTTGAATCCTGGCTGAAACGATACGTGAATAACTGGGGGACGTGCGACCACTTTTGCTGCGGCCCAGTGGGGCACCTTGTGTTCCAGTTCCCGGAACTGGCCTCAAAGACGTATCGCTGGGCGCGGTCGCGGGACCGGTGGCGGCGTCGGGCCGCGGCGGTGAGCCTCATCGTGCCCGTGCGGAAGCGTCTGCTGCTGGACGAAGTTTTCCGGACTGCGGATGCGCTGCTGATCGACCGGGACGACATGGTGCAGAAGGGATACGGCTGGATGCTCAAGGAGGCCAGCAACGTCTTTCCGGACGAGATTTTCGCGTACGTGATGAAACACCGCAGCCGGATGCCGAGAACGGCGCTGCGGTACGCCATTGAGAAACTGCCGCCCGCGAAACGAAAACAGGCCATGAAGAAAGATTTCTAAGTTCTCGCCCGGTGGCTCTTCCGCGCGTGTATCAGGCGGCTTGACTGAATATATGAATGAATCCTGGTTCCGAATCGGCGATGAGTATTTGTATTTCAGGCATAATACTCTGCGTCCGAAGAGACGGTCCCTGTTATTCGTGCACGGGTTGGGCGATTCGACGCTGAGCTTTCAGGACGTCTTCAGAGACAAACGATTTGACGATTTCAATCTCGTTGTCCCGGATCTCATCGGTTACGGCAGGAGTTCGGGCGCCGGGAGCCTGCAGGGGTACAGCTATGATTCTCACGTGGCCCGGCTCTGGAAACTGATTGGCGAGACGGGCCTGAGTGAGCTGACCGTCATCGGTCACTCCATGGGGGGCGATCTGACCACTCTCCTGTGTGCATCGGACACGGACGGGATTATAAGGAAATACGTCAGCGTTGAGGGTGACCTGACCCAGCACGACCTGACTATCTCCCGGGCGGCGGTAAGCGCGGACAGGCGGGGGAAATTCAGAGACTGGTATGACGGGGATTTCCGGGAGAGAATGGTCTATGAGTCCCTTGGCCGTAATCGCTCAGGCCGGGTGTATTACGCGTCGCTGGCTTTCTGCCGCCCCGAGGCTTTTCTGGAGAACGCCCGGGAGCTTGTCAGGCGGAATACGTCGCTGCCGGGGAAATACAAGAGCGAGATCGGTGAAATCTACCGTTCTCTCGGCCTGCCCAGGGTCTTCTGCTACGGGACTGAGAGTCTCTCCCCCCGGACGCTCTCGTTCCTGAAGGAAAACGGTCTGGATGTCAGGGCTTTCGAGGGGGTAGGTCACTGCCCCATGACCGACAGCGCGGCCGAGTTCTACGAGTTCCTGCATCATTTCGTGACAGGCGGGGATTAGCAACAACTTGACCGGGGGGCTGCCAGGAAACAACGGGCAATCTGGCGGTTGAAAAACGTCTTTTTCGAACCGGTCCGTCGATTGCCGCACTCCAGGACAACCTTTTGGCCGCAGTTTCGTAGACAGTAAAGACCCGTTAGACTACTGAGATTCGTTATTGAATGCTGTATGCAGAGTCCCCCAACCTCGCCGCGAGAACTCCCGGATACAGATCAATGCACACAGGAGGCTATAGCATGCGACCGATTCTGATCGCAGTCTGTTGGCTGCTGTTTCTGTCGTCCGCCGCCGTTTCGGCCGACTGGCAGATTACAAGGCTGGACAACGACCTGAAAGTAATGATCCTGGAGAACCACCAGGTTCCCCAGGTGAACATCTCGACCACGATCCAGGTGGGTGCCAAGAACGAGCGGGATTATTTCGGCGGTGCCACGCATCTGCTGGAGCATCTCATTCTCTTTCGAGGTACCGAGGAAATGACCGGCGAAGAGGTCGGCGACGCAATGAAAAGGCACGGGGCCTATTTCAACGGTTATACGTCGTCGGACTGGACCAATTTCGTGATTTCTCTTCCCAGGGAGCACCTTGATTTCGCCCTGAATATCCACGCCGACATGCTCTTCCGGTCTGATTTCCCGGAGGCTGAGATAGACAAGGAACGTCAGGCCGTCCTCGAGGAGATAAACATATCCGAGGATAAACCTGTCAGCAAGGCGTATCGGTCGTCGCTGAAGGCGCTTTACGGTGACCACCCCTACGGCAAGAGCGTGCTGGGAACGAAGGAGAGAGTGCGCAACATCCCGCGTGACTCGGTTTACGCGTACTACAAGCGCTACTACGCTCCCAACAACATGACCATGGTCATTGTGGGCGACGTAGACGCCGAGCAGGCGCTCGAGCTGGTCCGGCAATACTTTGGCGGTTTCCCGAAAGGCTGGGCGACGCGAGACAACTACACCCCCCCGCCGGAGCGGGACAGGGTGACTGAAATCGAGATTACGAAGGACGTCAGCCAGGCATACCTGATGATGTCGACCATCGGCCCGATGGCGGACAGTCCTGATCAGTACTCCCTGGGCATCCTGGGCACGCTTCTGGGTAACGGCGAGTCCAGCAGACTGTGGAAAAGGCTCAAGGACGAGAAGGGCCTGGTCTATTCCATCGGTTTCTCGTTCTACACGTCCAAGTATGAAGGATCCATGTTTACTCTGGCCACGCTCGACCCGGCGAACATTGCCGCCGTTGAAACGGCCGTCAACGACGTGTTGGACGACGTTATAGCGAACGGTTTCACGCCCACCGAGTTGCGCAAGGCCAAGAACAAGATCAAGACCAGCCACTACGCTTCTCTGGAACGGGGGCTTGACCTTGCCGACAAGTACTCGGAGTACGATTCGTTCATCGGTTACCAGTTCGTGGAAAACTACCCTGACAACATCGAGAACGTCACGCTGGCCCAGTTAAACGCGGCGGCCCGCAAGTACCTCAACACCGACTCATACGTCAAGACTACGGTGGTGCCCAAATGAAAAAGGTAACGTGCTTTCGAGGGACTATTCTTCTGGTCACGGCGCTGGCCCTGTCCGGGTGCCAAGGTGGCGGCCGCCGGATCAGCGTCGGGCCGGACGGTTACGGAAAGGCACGGTTGCCGAACGGGCTTACCGTGCTGGTCAACCATGACGAGACGACGTCGCTGACAGCGGCACGGATTCTCATCGGCGGCGGGGTCCTGACCGAAACTTCCGATAACAACGGCATCACCAACCTGATGACGAAGATGCTGCTCAAGGGTAATGACAGTATGAGCGCCGCCGACATAACCGAGCGGCTCGAGTTTCTCGGGGCCAGCGTGTCCGCCAGTTGCTTCAGAGATTACAGCGCCATCTCGTTTACCTCACTTACCGAGAATTTCGACGAGGTGCTGGGGATTATAGCCCGGTCGGTCGCATCGCCGACCTTTCCGGAGGAAGAGCTGGTCAAGCTGAAGAAGGAGATCGAGGGAGATATCAAAGCGTCCGACGACAGCCAGGCGCAGGCATCAAGCAAGCTGTTCTGGAGGACCGCATACGGTGACCAGGGTTACGGCCTTCCCACCCTGGGAACCCTGGAGTCGATAACCGGGATTACGGCTGGCGACATACGGCAGCACTACCGGAAGTACGTAGGAGCCGAGAACGTGGTCTTTTCCGTGGCCACCGACCTGCCGGTTGAACGGCTCGGTGCCCTCATTCGCGACCGGTTTGAGGGACTGAGAGCGGGGGCAGATCGAATACCTGCCCCGGAATTAACGCTCGGGGCCGAGCAAACCGGCTTTGTCCCGTTTGATCGTAACCAGTCGTACATCTTCATGGGCGTGGTCCTGGATCATCTCGAGCCGATCGAGCTGCCCTATGTCATCCTGCTCAACGAGATAATGGGCAACAACGTTGGGTCGCGGCTGTGGTACCTGCGGCAGAAGGAGAAGCTGGCCTATGCGGTTTACACGCAATACACCGCCGACAGATACGGCGCCGTTTTTCGTGCGGCCATCGGCACCGACACCGCCAAAGTGCAGCAGGCCCTTAGTTCACTGGACCGCGAGTGGTTGAAACTCGTGGCGGACGGGGTTACTCCGGAGGAGCTGGCCGACGCCAAGGTCAACATGAAAAACAACCTGATCTACTCCATCGATCGCAAAAGCGTCAGGGCGAACACAATGGCGTACTACGAGTATGTCGGGTACAACCATCGGTTCGTGCTTGACCTGATCGGGATGGCTGACGGCGTCGCTCTTGATGACCTCAACGGCTTCGTCGGAGAGAGATTCACCGATGACAAGCGATTTGTCTCCGTAGTCGGGAAAAGGTAGCCGGAGACAAGTGCCGTTTTAGGCAGCCCCGGTCGGTTCCCGGAACCGCCCGGGGCTGCCCCGGGGCTTTTTCTTCAAAACACACGAGCCTGCCCGTGTTCCACGGGCTATATTACCGGCGGAGTTCAAATAAGGCCGGTCTTGCCTGCGGTGGGCGGCTGGCCGTAGCCGGGACCGAGTGCCTGCACGGTATGGCTTATCAGAAAGCGCTTCCGAATTACCTGAAGATTCTGGCCGGAGAAGTCGGGCCGAGGTTCAAATCCCTGGACCTCAGCGAACGCGTGACGGAAGCTTTCACGATTCTCAAGGATTGTGAGCTCTGCTCCCGACGGTGCCGGGTCGACCGCACGTCCGGCGAACTGGGGTACTGTGAGGCGGGCGACACTGCAGCCGTGTCGTCATGCTTTGATCACCTCGGGGAAGAGCCTTTCCTTGTCCCTTCGTTCACTATTTTCTTCAAATCCTGCACGTTTGCGTGCCTGTTCTGCCAGAATTGGGAGATATCGCAGGTCGGGCAAACCGGCGCGGATTACTATGTGACGGAGTCGGAACTGGCCGCGGCCATCGATGGGCACAGTTACTGCCGGAATGTGAACTTCGTCGGCGGCGAACCGACACCGTGGCTGCCATTCATTCTCAAGACTCTCCAGTACGTGAAGTCCGATATCCCGGTGGTGTGGAATTCCAATTTCTACATGTCCGGAAAATCCATGGAGTTGCTCCGGGGAGTTGTGGATGTCTACTTGTCTGATCTCAAGTACGGCAACGACCGCTGCGCCGCGAGACTGTCCGATGTGCCGGACTACTCCAGGGTGGTGCGGGAGAACCACCTGAAGGCCGGGCAGGATGCGGAACTGGTTATCCGTCACCTCGTGCTGCCCGGCCATGTGGACTGCTGCACCAGGCCGGTGCTGCAGTTCATTGCCGAGAACATGGGTGATCGGGTCGTTGTGAACCTGATGGACCAGTACCGGCCCTGTTACAAGGCTCACCAGGTTTCCGGTCTTGACCGGAGAATCACGGCCGAGGAGTTTGAAAGCTGCGTGGACCAAGCCACTCGCCTCGGCCTGAACTTCATAACGTAGAGTGTGGCCGTTGAGGCGGAGATGTGATCTTGGGTGTCGCCGAGACAGAATGTCAGTGCTGCGGTAAAGCCGGTGGCCTGATATCTGAATCTCTGGGTGTCTGCGTGGACTGTATCCGGGCACACTATGATCGGGCCGGGCCGTACGTCCGGGAGGCTCACCCGCGATCCCGGCGGGATTAAAAGCCGGGAAGATAAAGGCCGCACACTGGTATTCCAGGTGCCGACGACACGCGACAGAAAAGGAGAGCGGAGCTATGATCACGGCCAAAGCAGCTATGGTTTTAATCGTCATTCTGGTGGCCGGGTGCGCCGTGCCGGGCAGTGAAGGGGAAAAGGTCGATGCCCAGGGGGTAGCCGGAACCGTCTGGTTCCGGCCGGATTATGACCACAGCGACGTGTGGCTCGTCAATAATCCACCCGACACCACCCCGCGTCCGTTGCCCGAGACCAGCGTCTACTTGCTGAAATATCCCGGTACCGGCCCGAGCCGGGATGATATCCTGGCCGTCACTCTTACCGACAGCCTGGGGCGTTACGAACTCAGGACCTCCCCGGGGACTTATTATCTGGCAGTGGAGGCTCCCGTTGTCAATGCGCCGGTTCTCCGGCTTCCTCAAACGGACACTCTCAGGCCGGGTTTGCGAATCAACGATCTCAGAATCGTTGAAATTCTCCCCGGTAGAATTGCCGGGCAGAACTTTGAGATCGGCGAGATAGTCCCCCAGTAGACGGCGGCTCAGCCTGTTCCAACGGAACCAGTCCGGAATCTTATTGCGAACGACGGCCGCTCACCGCTATTATCCGAAAAACGGTTACATGAAGTTCAGGTGGTAATCCCATGAGGAAGTTCGCACAGAACATTACCTGGCTGTTGCTGCCGTTGTTTGCAGCCTCAGCCGGCTCCGTGTGTCATGCTCGCGACGGCGCTGGATTGGTTCACGCCGCCGCCGGGCCTGTCAGTTCCCCTGACTATTCGAGATCGGCAGATTCGCTCAATGACGGCCCCCATGTGTTCTGGCAGTCGGATACGTCGGCGATCGTGTTTTACCTCTGCAACGACGAGGTCACGCGCCAAACGTACCGGGTTTCCGATACGCTGCGGTTCTTCGGGTTCTGTCGGGATACCGCCGTTCAGTACGTGATACCTGCGGCGCCGGCCGTTCCCGGGCCGCACGTTTTTACCGGGGTTCCCAAGATCTTCGCCGTCTCCGACATAGAGGGTGATTACGAACACCTTGTTGACATCTTCACAAAGGGCGGCGTGATCGATGACAGTGGCCGCTGGGCCTGGGGACGCGGGCATCTCGTCGTGCTTGGTGACGTCTTTGACCGGGGTGACTACGTTACCGAGTGCCTCTGGCTGATTCGCAGGCTCGAAACGGAGGCCGGGCAGAGCGGCGGCGCCGTTCACTTCGTACTGGGCAATCACGAGTTGATGATCCTGCGGGGCGACGAGAGGTACGTTCGTGATAAGTACCTTGACGGGATTGTCCGGGCCACGAGGATCAAACACGAGGACCTTTACGGTCCGGACATGGAACTGGGAAGGTGGCTGCGCTCGAAGCACTCTGCCGTTAAAATCAACGACGTCGTTTTTGTCCACGGCGGGATTTCTCCGGCCGTGATCGAGCGTGGACTCAGCCTGGCTGATATCAACGAAACGGTTCGCTCCGGCCTTGACCTGCGCTCGTCGCAGGTGGCGTTCAATGATGCCGTCGGGTTCCTCTTCGGAGGCGAGGGTCCCCTGTGGTATCGCGGTTACCACTATGAGATGGAAGACTCATATCCAATGGCCTCCGAAAGCCAGATCGACAGCCTGTTGAGCTATTACGGCGCCCGGGCCGTGGTGGTCGGCCATACGCACGTCGACCAGGTGTCGGGGCTTCGTGGAAATCGGGTCATGGCGATTGACATTCCGGTCGATGAGTTAGGCACGTTGCAGGCGCTGCTGTGGGAAGGGGACCGGTTCTTTCGCGTAACCGGGACGGGAGAATTGCAGCCGCTGGACTGAGTGACGGGCCGGTCCGTTCAGTAGACGGCGTGGGAGGTTCTATGTTGCAGTGTGATCCTGCTCTTCTTGTCTGGCTGTCTTCGTCAATCCTTCTTCTGGCCGCCGCGGGTTCATCTTCGGGCAGCGCCCGGCGGCGCAAACGGGCGCGGGATCTCGGCATTGAAGTGGGAGAGCTGACACCAGGTGCGGCGAACGCAATTACCGACGTTCCGGGCGTCAGGGTCGGCCACAAGACGGTTGTCAGCGGGGCCGCTATCCGCACCGGCGTTACCGCCGTTCTGCCGCATGACGGTAACCTGTATCAGGAAAAGGTCCCCGCCGCCGTCTGCGTGGGCAACGGTTTCGGCAAGCTGGCCGGGTACACCCAGGTCGAGGAGCTGGGGAATATCGAAACGCCCATCCTGCTTACCAATACTATGAGCGTCGGCACCGTCGTTACCGCCGTGGTCAACTACACTCTCAGCCGGCCGGGCAACGAGGAGATCAGAAGTGTGAACGCCGTGGTGGGCGAGACAAACGACGTGTATCTCAATGACATTCGTTCGGCGCGTGTCACGGAGAGGGACGTCGTCGACGCCATCGAGGCTGCTCAGCCGGGTCCGGTCGGGGAAGGCAGTATCGGGGCCGGGACAGGCACCACGGCTTTCGGTTTCAAGAGCGGTATTGGGACCGCGTCAAGGCTCGTACCGGCGGCAGAGGGACGCCGCTACGTGCTGGGGGTACTTGCCCAGACAAACTTCGGCGGCCGGCTTGAGATCAACGGGGTACCGGTCGGACGTGAACTTGGTCGTCCCGGGCTGAGCGGCGATGCGGAGAAGGGGATCGACGGCTCCTGCATGCTGGTGGTTGCCACTGATGCGCCGCTGTGCAGCAGAAACCTCAAACGGATAGCCCGGCGGGCTTTCTGCGGCCTGGCCCGAACCGGATCGTACCTGGGCAACGGTTCCGGTGATTACGCCGTCTGCTTCTCCACGGCATATCGAATACCGAACAACACCAGGCAGCCGTATGCCCTGCCGCCGTTGCTTCCGAACGACGCCATGACGCCTTTCTTTCAGGCGGTCATAGAGGCAACCGAGGAATCGGTGTATAATTCCCTGTTTGCGGCAACCGCCGTAAAGGGATTCAAAGGGCGGGTAAGCGAACCCTTGCCCGTCGACGAAGTAGTGCGGATTTGCAGAAAATACCGTCGGCTCGGCTCGCCGGACGGGTCGTCCGAATAGCTGCCGCGGGGCGGCGTGCGGACCGCGGACTCACCGTTATTCGCTACAGGGGATGTTCCGGATGCGTGTCCGGCGGGTCCGAGTGCGCCACCCGCATCGGTTGCAATCGCCCGTAGGTGAGCGACCGCCAGAGCCATTCGGCGGGGCCGAAGCGGAACCGTTTCAGCCAGATCGGACTCAGCCAGAGTTGCACCAGCCACACGCCCAGGACGAACGCCCACAGGCCGAAACGGTCGATCCTTCCGAACAACCCAAGACCGTACCCGTAGAAGATGGTCGTGCAGATAAGGGTTTGTGCCAGGTAGTTGGTCAGGGCCGTCCGGCCGACCGCCGCCAGGCGCCAGGTCAGACCTTCAAGAAAACCGAACTGGCAGACCAGCATTATGACCCCCGTGTGCCCGAGAGCCACCAGAACGCTCCCGGTATAGCTGTAGTGATTGCCGCTCGTGAGTCGGTAGACAATGTCGAAACCGTGCGCGATGAGTGAGCCCGCACCGTAGCCGGACAGCGGCAGCCCGATTCCGTAACCCGTGATGATCATCAGCAGGTAGTACCGCGGCGACCGCATGCCGGACAGCACGCCCAGCTTCATCAGTCCCATTCCCAGCAGCATCAGGCCGGCCGTTCGCCAAAAAACCATGAAGACAAATCCCTGCGTCTGCATCATTAGCGTATGCGGTATGCGCCAGGCAAGCACCTGTGAGTAGCTGCCTCGGCGTGCGGCTGTCTCTTCGGCGAGCACGGCTGCCGGGGGCTCGAACATTGAGCGCATTTGCTCCCAGGCGTTCATCACCGCCCGTTGCTGGGCCGACAGGTCCTCGCCGCGTGCCTGCGCCTCCTGCGCCGCCACCGCGTTTTCTCGCAGCATTCCGTTGATCGTGCCCGCTCCCGTCCGGATCAGCATACCCAGGACCAGCAGAATGACTCCGAGTATGATCAGGAGCCGGGCCGACCGCCGCCGCAACGGATACAGCAGAAGGCCGCACAGCGCGTACGAGAAGAGGACGTCGCCGAACCAGAGCAGGTAGGCGTGGGCCAGGCCGATCAGCAGGAGCCACAGGATTCGGCGGTAGTAGATCCCGCACAGGGGTCTTCCCGACGCCTCGGCCCGACCGGACATGAGTATCAGGCCGCCTCCGAACAGCATGGAGAAGATGGCCATCATCTTTTCCAGGAAGAAGATCGTATCAACCTTCCAGGCGAACAGGTTAAGGCCGGTGAAGCCGCCCGCAACGGTGGGGTTGAATATGACGGAATTCGGTAAGGCGAACAGTTCGATGTTGATGACCAGGATGCCGAGCAGGGCGACTCCGCGAAGGACGTCGATCGCCGCGATACGCTCCGACGACGAGACGGGTCCGAGGCGGCTCATCCTCTCAGGCTCGACGGCGGGCCTGTCGTCTTCATGTCCCGTGCCAACCGGGCCAGCATCCGGCATTATTGGATCCCCGCGGTCGGCTCGCCAACCGTATCTACGGATGACTGCCCTGGTTCGAACTGATCGATGAGTTCGAAGTTGACGTCGTACACTTTGACAATCAATCTTTCACCGATCATCGATAATTTACAGAAATGGTATTTACTGACAAAAAGCTGGCTGCAGGGGTGTTGCCTGGCCTGTCCGCGAAGCGGCGCGCCCCCTCCGCCCGTCACAATGTAGTACCTTCCGCCGCAGAACGAGCGCTCGTAATCGTGATCGTGACCGGTGAACGCGATATCCACCCCGTACCGCTCAAACAACGGGACCAGTGTCTGGCGCAGCCCCAGCTCGTCCTCGACGTGCGTGCCGGTGCTGTATGGGGGATAGTGAAACACCGTGATGATGAACCTGATCGAGTCGGGAACGCCGGCCAGGTCGGCCTCGAGCCAGCGGTACTGCGGCGACGCCGCGTCGATGGCGACGCACGAGTTGAGAACGATGAAGTGAGTGTTGTTTCTCTCCACCGAGTACCATTGCTCGTTGTTCGGGAGGTCGAAGTTGTCGAAGTACAGTGGTGCCTGGTGCTCGTGATTTCCGAGTGCGGGGTAAAACTTGGCGACCGACACGAGATCGGACACGATACTGTTGAAGGTCACCCATTCAGCAGCGGAATTGCCGTCGTCGACCAGATCGCCGACGTGGAACACCGTGCTCGGATTAAGCGGCAGCATCAGGTTCACGATTTGCCGGTGTACGTCATCATTGGTCCGTGTGTCACCATATACGATTATACAGCGGACAAGTTTCACCGCTACGGTAAGCGAATCGGCCAGTGACCCGTCGCTCGCGATGACCACAAAACTCGTGTCCGTCGACCCGTCGAGAGGGGTGCCGAAAATACTGTCCGCGTCGGCGGCCAGCCAGGTCGGATAGTCCACAAATGATATCGTGATAACCGAGTCATCCGAATCAAATGCTACGCCCTGGTATCGGAAGTAGACTCCTCCGGCGGCCTCAACTGCGCCGGGCGAAAGGATTCGGGGTCGCCCCCCGGCCGCGATTACCGTCAGCGTCACGACAAGCGTGTCGGTGGCTGCGCCGTCGGAGACGATGACCACAAAACAGGTGTCAGTGGCGGTCTCACCGGGCGTGCCGCAGAGGCTGTCGGAGTCGGCGCTCAGCCATGACGGGTAGTTCTCGTACGTGATGATTGCGTCCGGGCCGTCGGGATCGGTAAATGCCGGCTCAAAACAGAACCTTTCGCTAACCACAGCAAGGACGAAGTCACCGGAAGTGATATGCGGCGGCGCATTGGTCGGCTCCATGGGAGTATCGGAGCAGGACACGGTCACGATCAGGAGAAAGGCGGTCAGGTACGGAAAGAAGCCCCTGCCGTCGTAGCGGGGTTCGATGGGTTCTTGTCGCTCGGCCATGCCTGTTCTCGCGGGTCATAATTCGCGGACCGGGTGACGTGCCTTCCCGGTCATCCCTACATTGTAGTATAGCCTGATCGTACCGTTTTATCAAGCTGTCCGCGGCCCGTCCGGTGGCGGGGCGATCGGCAGCGGAAGGCACGCTGCGACCGATAAGCAATCGCCCCCGCCGCACGTGCGACGGGAGCGATCATAATCCCCCCGGTACAGGTGCCGCTGAGTCGGTTTTACTTCAGCAGCACCATCTTCTTCGTCTGGACAAAATCTCCCGCCTCGAGCCGGTAAAGGTAGACGCCGCTGGCGACATGGCTCGCGTCCCACGCAACGGTGTGAACGCCCGCCTCGAGCCGTCCGTCGACAAGGGTCGCTACCTGCTGCCCGAGCGTGTTGTAGACCCGTAACCTGACCTCGCTCGCAACGGGAAGGCCGAACGAAACGTTGGTGGTCGGGTTGAACGGGTTGGGGTGGTTCTGTTCCAGCGCGAACGTCGTCGGCAGTTGCCGATCTTCGCCCGCGCCGGACGGGTGAAGGGTAAGGTCGTAATTGTTGGTGTCCACCACCACCACTTCCGTCAGTGTGAAATCACCCCTGACGCGGATGACCTCGTAACTGCCGGCCGGCACGCGACGTGACCCTTTGCGGTCAAAGAGGCCGACCGTGACCGTTTCCTCAGACCGCCACACTGCCATCGCTACCCCGTCCTCGATCAGGTTGACCGGCGCTGCATCGGAGTTCCCCACCAGTTCGAGCTGTAGGGCGCGCAGGTTATACGGCGTACTGAGCGAGACAGTGGTCACGCCGTCGTTGAAACTGAGACTGATCTCCACATCGGCCGCCAGCCGCTCGGCCGCCGGCTTCGGGTACATACCGCCGCAGTTGGCACATGGTTCAGGGCCGCTCGAGTACAGGTAATCGATCAGGTAACACAGATCGCTGACGTTGACCTTGGTGTCACAGTTGACGTCTCCGGAAATCCACGGCACGGGCGCCGGACCGCCGGAGTAAAGGTAGTCGTGCAGGTACTGCTCGTCCATCGAATCGACAAAACCGCTGTAGTCGACGTCGCCGCAGATGCCCTCGACGATGACCTCCTGGGTTTCGACGTTTTGACCCCACGGGTAGTGAGCCGTGCAAGTGATGTAGTATGTGCCCCAGTCAGTGTAAGCGTGTACGGGAGCTAACGAAGTATCGGCCGGAGTGCCATCTCCGAAATCCCACACCAGGAAGTCCCAGGGGTACGTGTCAAGGACTTGCCAGGTCACCGGATCAAGGTTCACATGTGCCGGGTAGTGTGTGCCATACTGATCTACGCATAGTATGTCCCCGTCCTTCATGAACACTAACGTGGCGTGCGGGCCGAGCCAGTGATCAGCATAAGCGCTGCAGATTGTTCCCGCGTTTGGCGTGCTGTCTGACAAATCGCCGTTGTCATCATCGGCCAGAAGGAGTGACCGCACCGCCTGTGCCGGTGTTGATATGTCATACGCACTCGAGTAGAAAACGAGGCTGTCGGTATAGCCGGAACCAAGTGCGGATCGAATCTGCCACCACGAGCCGGACTGCGTACCGCCCAGTTTGTGGTGGTCCGTTTGCACTCCGCACCAGTTCGGCACGTAGTAGCTATAGTCAAAAACAGGGGTAGTGTTCCGCAGATCAGAAGCGAAATAGTCGGCTTGCCCTTCGTTCCACCAGGTGGGTAGCGAGCCAAAACGCAAAAGGATGCTGTGATATGCGACCTGATGAGCCATCTCATGGTAGATGACATAGGTGTTGTACCCGCTGTAGGTGTCAATTCCTATTTCACCGGGAACAAAGTAGCCGGCCCAGCCACCGGTGAGATGTGCTTTTACGGCTACTCTTTCAAAGGCAAGGTCCTCTCCCAGCCAGTCGGCGTACCAGGTGTGCATCTTTTTGAGGTGGTAGGCTATGTTCAGGTCTTTATAGTACTCCGGGTGGTCCAGCAGAAGCTGCGTCTCAGTCCAGTCAAAATCGAGAGTAAAGGAAAGGCTATCCACTATGTTAAATGTATCGGAAACGGCAAACGGTCGGACAAAGTTACCACTGCCGTCGTCCACGAGCGTTAGGCACACGTCATTGCCCATAAAGTACTTGAAATAGTACTCGTCAACGCCGACTTTACTGGTATAGTGGTAGTAGCCTGTATCATTCGAGAACAACTCCCCCGTCTCCGTAAACGAGCCCCCCAGACTGCCGAGTGCCGCTAGAGGAGGTACGCCTGGTGTGCCTGGTTCGTATCCGACCCGATAGGAAGCGGCTGCAAAAGAACCGAACGTGAATGGATCAGACTCGTCCATTTCCTTCCACGCACCGGATATATGACCATCAATGTCACCGTTGAATCGCAGAAGTACATCCTGCTGCTTCACTATCTCGCCCGATCCTGCATCCACGTAGGCCAAATGTGCCCCGATCGGCTCACCCGTGTTGACCAGAAACCGGTATGTCAGATGTACTTTTCCGTCCGCGGCTTCGGTATAGGCAATGTCTTCAAACTGCACACGCTCCGGCCGGTATGAACGGAACTCGCTCTCAATTGCCTGTGTTGCTTGGTCTCTTGTCCACAGTATGTGAGGCTGCACAACGCTGAGGTCGAGCAACTCGACGGTTAGGAAGCTGAGCCTGCCCCGTGCATCAAGCACGCAGTGGATGCCGGCGTTTTCGCCGCAATATCCGTCCCTCGTCTGGGAAAAGTCTACCCGGGTCAGTTCCCCGAAACTGATAACGGTCGGCTCGTTGAGGTTCCAGCGTTCAAAGTCAATAAAGCTCGAGACCAGTGTTTGTACGGCGTTTCCTCTATCCGATGAATCACCTGTGAGTTCGATGGGCTTTCCGGTTGCCGTAAAGGAAATGTGCCGAGATGGATTTCTCTTGACGGTCCACCCGTCCAGGCCTCTCTCGAGCGCCTTCTCAAGCTCGCATTGAATTTCTCCACGGTACTCGGTTAGACCCGGTGAGATCAGCCCCATGGCCTCGGGCTCGCCGGTTGAAGCGGACTGGTCGGCCGGGTAATAGGCAGACACCTGAGCGCAAAGAAGACCCAGGACAATCAGCATTGCCAACAGTGTTCGATGTGTTTGTGACATAATGCCTCCCTTGGGCCTGCCGCCGCCGCATCATGAATGCCAGAAACAGCAAAGCCCGTGTGTACGCAGACCCTTCTTGTGTTACTTACCGCGCGGTAGTTAGCCACACTCTTTATTTGGCGGGAGCCGGTATTCTTACAGCACCCCTGAGAGGTAATTCCGTTTTGCGGCCCGTGATGATTGACAAACCTGTACGTTGAGCACTATTTTAGCGGCAGATGTCTCAGCCCGCTGACAGCCGGCGCACCCTGGATGAACTCCTCGACAAGGCGAGACAGGGCGACAAATCCGCGGAAGACCAATTACTTCGATACCTGCGTGTTAGATTCGTTCTGCTTGCCAAAAGAAGAATAGGGGAGGAGTACGCGGAGGATCTGGCCCAGGAGGCCTGCGTCACCGTCTTGCAGAAGTACCGGGACGTGCCGCCTGCGGGCGCGTTTGAGCCCTGGGCATATGGCGTGCTGCGAAACAAGATAGGCAACTATCTGCAAAGCAGCGCCGTGCGAAGGGAAACGGACCTCCGCAACGGACGGATGAACGGCCTCGTCGGCCGGCCGTCGGTCGCCTCCGACCCGGTCCTGAAGCTCAGGCTTCTGGATTGTATCAGAAAGATCGTGAAGCAGCACCCGCGGTACGCGAGAGTTCTCAACCTCGTTTACCAGGGCTACAGCACCACGGAGATTTGCCGCCGGCTGAAGGTCAGCCCCGGCCACTGCTATGTTCTGCTGAACCGGGGTCGAAAGATGCTGAGCAAATGCCTGGAAGCAGAGGGGAACAAATGACTGCTGATAAGTGCACAGATCCTGAGGCCGGAGCCCTTGTGCATGCATGGGAACTGGGCGCGCTGCCGGACGAGGATGCGGAACGCTTTGAAATCCACCTGCTGCGCTGTCCGAGCTGCTTCGCAACGGTACAAAGATTCGAACGGCAGGCGACGCTGCTGCGCGAGGACGCCGATATACGCAGCCAGGTTCAGAGCGCCGTCGTCGGAGAAACGGGGCAGGCATCCGTTGCCCGTAGGCTCCGGGACTACCTGTGGCCCGGCACGCCGCTGGTGTTCAGGCCGGCGCTGGCGCTGGTGGTAATCATGCTGCTGATCTACCCGGCCTACCGCGGGATACAGCGTCTGGCCGGCGGCGACATCGAGGAAGTCCAGATGATCCACCTCTTCCCGTCGCGCGCCGCTTCGGATGCCGTGTTCCGGGCGGGTCCGGGCACGGACGGTGTCATTTCGTTCGTCTTTCGCGGTGCCGTCCCGGGCCAGAGCTACCGGGTGACAGTGGCAATGGAAGACGGTGCGGTCCTGTGGCGGGACAACTCGTATGCCTCTTTCGATGAATATGAGACCGGTCGGTTGCTGCTGCCTGCTTCCCTCATGCAGCCGGGGCGATACGAAGTGCGAATAACCGATCCGGACGGCTCGCCGCCGGCCAACGAGCAGACATACACGTTCACAATAGAGCCGTGACCACGAGGGCACAGAGCGGCTGGTAATCATCACGCACTACGCCGACGGTAGATGGAAAGGCATCATGGCAATGAAAATTATTCCGAGCCTGCTGCTGTCGGCCGTTGCCTGGCTTTGCGTAGGCGACCTGCCAACGGCGCAGGAGTCATCCGACGGCAACCTGAAGGCGGCCGAGGCAGGCCGACTTCTCGTCCGGGCTGACTCGCTCAAGGAAAACCGACAACTCGATTCCGCCCTTGTCGTGTATCAGTCGGCCGTTGCACAGGCGAGGGAGGCCGGGGCGGAGAATGACTCGACCGTCGTTCAATGTCTGGACGGTCTGGCGAGCTGCTATTATAAACTGTCGGAATACGAGAGGTGCGATTCGCTGTATCGCCAAGCCTGCTCGATTCGGGTGGTCGTTTTCGGACCGTCCAGCCTCGAAGTCGCTCGTTCCCTTTTCGACGTGGGCGAGGTTGAGGCAGTACTGGGGCGGTATGAAGAGTCAGTCTCCCTGTTAAACCAGTCTCTGGAACTTCAGGAACTTCACCTGGGCCCGTCCCACATCGAACTCGAACCGTGCCTCCGGGAACTCGGCAACGCGCTTTCGATGCTTGGCCGCCTGCCGGAGGCGGAAACGGCGCTTAAGCGGGCTATTGCCATCGTGGAACAGACAAGGGGGCCTGACGATGTGGCGGTTGTTTCGAATCTTAACTACCTCGGCAACCTCTACGTCAAGCAGTCTCGTTTTGTCGAAGCAGAACCACTCTTCAAGCGAGCGATCACGCTGGTGGAGAAACAATTGGGCCGTGACCACCCGAAACTGTCCACGGTCCGTTTTTATCTCGCCGACCTGTACATGTCGCAGCATCGCGATAATGAAGCGGAGCCGCTGCTCAAACAGGCCCTGGCTGTTCAGGAGAGAACGTACGGGCCGGAGGATGACCAGGTGGCGCCGTATCTGGCCAGCCTGGCGGTCGTCTACTGGAGGCAGGGACGGTTTGAGGAAGCGGTGCCGCACATGAAACGTGCCCAGCGAATATTCGAGAGCGTGTATGGTCCCGACCATCCCGTCGTGGCCAGCGTGCTGAACAACCTCGGTACTATTCTGATCGGTCAGGGCAACCTTGCCGAGGCCGAGCGCAGCTTCGAACGTGCCTTGGAGATTTGGAGCAAAGTGGCTCACGACGTTGCCCGGCGAATTACGACCCTGCACAATCTTGCGGTCGTGTATTTCATGCAGGACAAGTACGATCAGGCGGAAGACCTGTGGGCGCAGGTCCTCGCTCACCGCACGGAACTCCTGGGGGCCGATCATCCGGAGGTCGGCATGGTCCGGCTCAGCCTGGGACGGCTGTTTGAGGAACAGGGCCGGTACGAGGACGCCGAGCGCGAGTTCGGGCAAGCCCGGACGATCTTTGCCGAGCAATGGGGACCCGGCAGCCTGGGCGTCTCGGCATGCCTGCACGGTCTGAGCGACGTTTATGCGGCCACCGGCCGGTACGCTCAGGCCGAAGAATTCACGGCCGACGCGTTGTCGCTGGAGAGTAAGGAACTCCGCACCGGTCACCCCTCGCTCAATCGTGGGTTGCATCTGATGGCGGTGATTCATGGATCCCTGGGAGAGTACGAGTCGAGCCGTGCGAACATGTGCGAATTGCTTGACGCCAGGCACCGCTTTATCGCCCATGTTTTCTCGTACGCCTCGGAAGAGCAAAAGCTCAGATACGTCGATCAGCAGCCGCTTGTCGATGAGGTGATGCTTTCGCTGGCTCTCATCGATGGTTCCGAAGAGACCCGATCCGCCGCGCTTGAAATGCTGGTGAAAGGCAAAGGTGTCATCATTGATGCCATGTCCGCCGAAAATGCGATCATTTCCTGTAAGCCGGGCAGCGAACTGGGGCAGACGGCAGAGCAGTATTCGTTTCTGTGCAAGATGATATCCACGCTGGCCATGTCCGGACGCGAGAGTATGGTGTCGCAGCAGACGGCGGACCGGCTGAAGACTCTGTCTCAGGCCAGGGATTCGATCGAAGCGGAGCTCAGTTTGAGCTGTCTTGAATTCAAGGACGAACTGGACCGGGGTAATTTCTCGCTGCAGAACGTACTCGAGGCGCTGCCCCCGGGCAGCGTCTACCTGGACTATGCGCGATTTCGCCCGGTTGACTTCTCGAAGGTCGGCTCATATCAACAAAAACTGGGATCGTCCCGCTATCTCGCCTTTACGCTCGATCACGACGGCCATAGCACCCTGCACGACCTCGGCGATGCGAACCAGATCGACAGCTTGGTCAGGAGTTGCCGCCGGCTGATCTACAATGCAGGGGCCGAGTTGCATTCGCCGCTGGCGGACGTCGCCGAAGAACGGCTTCGAGAAGTCACCGACCGGCTGTATGAAAGGTTGTTTCTCCCGCTGGTCGAGGAGCTCGGTGGCAGGGAAAGCCTTTTTGTCTCGACTGACGGCCTGCTTACTCTTCTGCCCTTCGAAATCCTGTCGTGTCCGGACCGGTCGTTTCTGATAGAGAACTACCGAATATGCTATCTTTCGTCAGGACGGGATATCCTTCGATTCGTGGAAGGTCCGGTGTTGGCCGGTGAGGCCGCTGTTTTTGCCGACCCGGATTTTGATAACGCCGGTGTCTCCGCCGCCAACGTCGCCGAGGTGACGCAGTTCGGCTCGGATTCGGTGTCGGGCACGCAATGGTATGCCGCGCGCGCAGGCGACTGCCCGGCTGTCGGCTTTGACCGTCTGGCCCGAAGCCGCTCCGAGGCGGCGTCGATTGTCGGCATCCTCAGGCAAGCGGGGAAGGTGAGGGTCGGCGAATACTACGGTACCGAGGCTCTGGAAGATGTCTTGAAATCCATGGCTGCTCCGCCGCGCGTTCTGCATCTGGCGACGCACGGCTTTTTTTGCCCGATGTCGGACACGTCCGAATCTCTCGTTGCCGGCAACCCGTTGCTTCGGTGCGGCCTGGCCTTCGCCGGAGCCAATAGGGCCGGCTTTCCTGCCGGGGACAACGCTCCGGGGGCGGAAGACGGTATCCTGACCGGCCTGGAGGCCGCCGGCCTTGATCTGGTCGGAACGGAACTGGTGACCCTGGCCGCGTGCGAAACGGGCCTGGGCGAACTGGTGGATGGAGAGGGCGTCTTCGGTCTGCGCCGGGCTTTCCAGCGTGCCGGGGCGCAGACTATCGTGATGAGCCTGTGGAAAGTCCCCGATCAGGAAACAGCCGAATTGATGGACGGTTTCTACCGACGGTGGTGCGGCGGGGCATCAAAGCTGGATGCGCTCCGCGAGTCAGCTCTTGACGTCCTTAACCGGTCACGGACCGAACGAGGACGCAGTCATCCGTTGCTCTGGGGCGGATTTATCCTGGCCGGCAACCCGTACTGAGATCGGCACTTTCGGGCCGGATGGTTGCAGAGATGTGCCGTGACAGGCCGGACTTCGCCTGAGGACTTTCGGGTTCGCCGGGGGCGCATCAAGTGGAAGGCGGTGCACCGGGAGCCGCCGGCAGGCCTTCAAACTGCGGGGTCATCCTCTCGACAAACCCGTCGGAAGAGTTCGTTTTATTTCAGCAGCACTGTTTTCTGTGTCTGAGCGAAATCCCCGGCCTCGAGCCGGTAGAGGTGTACGAACCCACTGGCGTTGTGTTCGGGCTTATTCTTCGGTACTGGTGAGCCGTTCAGACTGTGCGACATTCCAAAGAAGCGGCCGGGCCCCGATGCCTGCAAACCCGCCTGCAATAATCGGGCTCTTCGTGAATATCCAGCCAGCCAGAGTTGCCAGCGCAACCGGCGCCTCTACGGAATTCTGCTGCCTTTCGCAGCAGGCGGCACAAGTGATCGCCACGCCGGAAATTCGTCATGGGCGCTGTTGTTGGTCAACTTCCGCCGGTTAGTGCCGTCCACGTTCATTATGTAGATTTCCCCGTCGCCGTCCTGCCACGATGCAAATACGATCTGCTTGCCGTCGGCAGACCAATCCGGGCAGTTCTCGCCGGCATAAGTGGTCGACAGTTTCTGCAGGCCGCTGCCGTCGGCATTGATGATATAGATCCCCCGGAAACCTGCATGATCGGAACCAAAGACAATACGGGTGCCATCCGGCGACCAGTCCGGTTCGAAGCAGACGATATCCATCAACTTATGCTCATCGCTGCCATCGGCATCCATTATGAAGGTGCCTTCATTGTCGTTGATGCGGGAGAAGACAATCTGACTACCGTCTGGTGACCATGCGGGAAAATCCTCGGAGCTGGAAGGGGTATCGGTCAGACGCTGCAGATTGGAGCCGTCTGCATGAATGACATAAATCTCGCCCTGGCCGTCGCGCCATGATGCGAACACTATGTGCACGCCATCGGGCGACCACTGAGGCCAGAAATCCATAGCGGTATGGGATGTCAGTTGTTGCACGCTGCTGCCGTCGGCATTCATGACGTAGATATCGGGGTTCCCGCCTCGGGTCGACACGAAGGCAATCCGTGAACCGTCGGGCGACCAGCTCGGCCCGGCGTCGTAGGCCGGATCGTCCGTCAGACGGCGTACGTGGCTGCCGTCGATCTTCATGAGGTAGATGTCCCCTGCACCGTCCCGTTCTGACGTGAAGGCAATCGTTGAGTCAACTGCGACCGGGCACGGCGGCAGCGGCTCATAGGTGATAAACAGATACTTGATCATCCGCGTCAGGTCCGAGATATCGACCACGCCGTCGGGCTCTGCCTCCGGGCCGATGTCGGCCTCGGCCAGGCAACAGATCGGTTGGCGAGAGATGAACAGGAAATCAATGAGGTTGGTCAGATCGCTGACATCGACTGTCTGATCGCTGTATTCGCACTCGCCCAGTAGCATGACATTGCCTATCGTGCCCTCACAGCAGCAGGCATCGCCGACATTATCGCTGTCGCCGTCCTCCTGAAGCGGGTTGTATACGAAGGGGCAGTTGTCGACGTCGGCACACAGACCGTCCCCGTCGACGTCGTTGTACGGATCCAGCGGGCAGTCGTCGCAGTCGTTGCCGATCCCATCACCGTCTGTATCCACCTGGGCCGGGTTGTAAAGTACAGAACAGTTGTCAACCGGGCACGTGTTCTCGGCGTGACCGGGATCGCCGTAACCGTCGAGATCACCATCCGTACAGGATCCGACCACAAAACCCTCGTTGGCATCGCTGGCCCCGGCTCCCGTCTGATAGGCACCGGCCACTACGAAGATCGTGTCTCCGATGACTGCCGCGTTGGTTCCGTGGCGCGGCGTGAGCATGGGCGTCAGCGGCTCCCAGGTATCGGTGCCGGGATCATACAACTCTACTTCCTCGTAGATGTCCGGAATCTCCCCGCCAAACGTATACAGCTTTCCGCCAAGGGCCGCCGTCGAAAACGCGCTGCGCGGCGTCAGCATGTCTGCCAGTGTGTACCAGGTATCGCTGGCCGGCGAGTATGCTTCAGTCACCGGGACCAGCTCGAGAGACTCTCCCCAGTAGCCGATTCTCCCGCCCACTACGTAGATCAGGGAATCGATTACCGCTACTCCCGGGTGGTGACGGGCCGTAGGCATGCTCGTGCCCGGAGACCAGCTATCCATCTGCGGATCATACACCTCGACCGAAGCCAGATCATCACCGTAGGTGTTGTTGCCGCCGAATACGTAGATAAGACCATCGTAGGCCACAGCGCTGTGTTCACCCCGAGCCGTGGCCAGGGGGGCTCGAGGCGCCCAGCTATCGGTCGATGGCTCATAAGCCCAGACGGTGCTCGTAGCGATCCACGGCAGGCCGGCATTGCTGTAGCCACCGATCGCGTAAAGTACCCCGTCCACCACGGCCGTGGCACAGTGATGGCGGGCCTCGGGCAGCAGGGCCGCTGTCGACCAGGTATTGGCGGCTGGATCATACACATAGACACTGCCACTCACGACCAGGCTGGGGGTATACCCGCCCACAACGTAGATGCGCCCGTCGAGCACGGCCGGCAGAACCTCCTGTCTGGCTTCCGGCAGCTCAGGACGTTCGAACCAGTAACCGGGCCCCTGGCCATAGGCAAACCCGGCTAAGACATTCAACGCTATCAGGATGACGAGACAGACACGGGAACGGCGTTTCATGACAATATCTCTTGAGTTAAAGGTCAAACCAGACGACCTCGCAAAGGACGACGGCAAAACTGGTATTTAATAGACGAATACCAACCGACATTGTTCAGCTATTCCAGCTGCAGCGTGCCTGTCCTGTAACTGCCGCTGCCTGCCCTAAAATGCTCCTTTTAGCCTTACTCTCTTACGAGCAGGATGAACTTCCCGGGCCCTTCTCTGCGCCCATCAGTTACTGCACTGAATTGATGGACGGTTTCTACCGACGGTGGTGCAGCGGGGCATCAAAGCTGGATGCGCTCCGCGAGTCAGCTCTTGACGTCCTTAACCGGTCACGGACCGAACGAGGACGCAGTCATCCGTTGCTCTGGGGCGGATTTATCCTGGCCGGCAACCCATACTGAGATCGGCACTTTCGGGCCGGATGGTTGCAGAGATGTGCCGTGACAGGCCGGACTTCGCCTGAGGACTTTCGGGTTCGCCGGGGGCGCATCAAGTGGAAGACGGCACAGCCGGAGCCGCAAGCAGGCTTTCAAACTGCGGGGTCATCCTTTCGACAAAGCCGTCCGGAGTTCTCACAACGAGTAACGCCGCCAGACCTTTGCCGAGCGCCAGCGCATAGCCGTCCGCCGGGCCCAGGATATTGATCGCCGTCGCCATCGCATCGGCGTACCAGCAGGAATCATGGATCACCGTCACCGAGGCCAGGCGGTGCCTTATCGGCTGTCCTGTCCTGGGATCGATGAGGTGTGAATAGCGGACGCCGCCTGTCTCGAAGTAGTTTCGATAGTCTCCGGACGTTGCCATGGCGCAATTGACAAGAGACGCGACTTTCTGCACACCCGAATCCCCGTCGGGAGTCTCTATGCCGATCTGCCACACCTGATCCCTGTCGTTGCGACCCCGCGCTTTCATCTCCCCGCCGATCTCGACGAGATAGTCGGACAGGCCTGCCGAGTCAAGGTACCGGGCGATTTCGTCAACGCCGTAGCCCTTGGCGATTGCCGCCAGATCACAGTAGACCCCCGCGTTGTCCTTTTTCAAGGCAGGCGGATCCAGCCGGACGGCGATCCTGGCGTACCCGGTGCGCGCCATGGCCCGGGTGATTTCTTCGGGTGTCGGTAGCCTGCGATCGGTCGTCGGGGGACCGAATCCCCAGAGGTTCACCAGCGGGCCAACCGTAATATCAAACGTACCACCCGTTTCCCGACTTACCCCCAGAGACTGTTCGATGATGCGTGCCGTGGCGGCCGACACGAGGAACCAGTCGGTTTTCTTCCGGTAGTTGAACCGCGAAATCTCCGAACTCTTCAGGTAGCAGGACATCTGAGCGTTGACGGCCTGCAACAGGCTGTCGATGCCCCGCCTGGCCAGTTCGATCTGCTCATGCGCAAGGTCGGCTGCGTGGCTGATTTTGACACTGTATACGGTCCCCATGGTTTCGCCGCGGATGACAACCGGTCCGGCAGGGGCCGGGTTGTCCGAGCAGCCGGCAAGAAGCCCGGCGGCAACCAGCCATCCGGTCAGCCGCCGCCGCGCCCGGTCGGGATTCATCGCTCTGAACTTCATTATATCATTATAGTGGATCCTCTTCGGCCAGGCCAGTCGGCAGTGCCCGACATTCCGTTTTTCTTGAGCCGGGTAGGTCAGTCCCGGTGAGCCGGGCGGCCGTGATGACTGCCGGAGCTTGTGAAAAATATCTCTTGCGGCCGGATCATGATATTTTTATACTTTACGGGTGTCCGGTGCCCGTCGGCACCGCGCAGAATAAACCCTGCCGAGGGAGCAGGTCAGAGCGCTTGCTGAAAGTCGGTCGCATGAGTACCTGGTCGCCGGTCCGGTAGGTTTGAGTCATGGGGACGCGAGGTACCGCCCGGTCTTGCTCGACCGTAGAAAAGAGGATGTAACATGCCGGAGAAGAAGAAAGATCAAGCGGACAGTTGGGAGGGCATGTTCTGGAAACCGCACAAGTATAATGAGCGGATCAACCTGAAATCCGGTTCGTATCTCCGTACCTTCTGCCCTCGCTGCGACGAAGAACTGACTGAAGGTAACGTGATCCGGCTTGAGGTGATTAACCTCAACGATGAATCGGGGTGGATTGAGCTGAGCACGTACCTGAACGTTTTTGAGCGGAAGACCGATATCAAGCTGCCTGAGGATCAAGAAGTCAAGGATCTCCGTTGCCGTCACTGTCACCGTTCATTGGTCGTGGAGGGCCGGCGCTGTGGAACCTGCAATTCCCACGCGGCCGGCATTGTGGTCGGCGTCTCCAACACCAAGGTGCCTTTCCTGATTTGCACGCGCATAGGTTGTCACTGGCACGCTATTCTGCCCGATGACGAAGACCAGATAATTCTCGATGACAGCCGTGAATGGTAATATGCAGGCGCACAGAAAACCCACTTTCCTGATAATTCTTACCGTCGTGGCCGCCGTTGCGGCCGTGGGCGGCTACTGGGTGGGAGAGGAATCCTCGGACACCAGCCGATTCTTCCTGAGTAGCTCCGGCGGCGACGTGGTGTTCGAGCACGGGGCGCATACGGAAATGGCCGCGGGGTGTGAAAGCTGCCACCATGATCTCCTGCTGGCCGATTCACGGCAGCCGTGCAGCACTTGTCACGGCGACGACGTTGCGGCGGAGGATTTCGATCATGATGACCTCAAGACCATCTCGGCGCACAGTTGCGAGACATGCCACGAGGTCAACGACCAGGCCGAGGCAGGGTCATGTCGCAGTTGCCACCCGTCGGCTCAGGACGCGGAACCGCAAACGGTGGCCTGCGGGCAGTGCCACGACGGCTACTCGGCCGATTTGATGACCCACGACGAGATGCAGGAAATCGAGGGGCACGCGTGCGAAGGGTGCCACGTCATTGAGGCGGTCAGTACCGTGTACCACCGTCAGTGTGAGGGCTGTCACCTTGCCGAAAGCCCCGAGAAGTTTGCCACCGAAACCGGAGAAAGCCAGTGTCAATCGTGTCACCTGAGGTGAATTTCAGCTTGCGGGTTTGCCCATGAATTCCATACGGACACTTTTCAGGACCCTTGGCCACATCGGGGATTGCGCCTCACATGAGGAGAAGATTTCCGCAATCGCCGACCCGCCGTACGTCTGCATCCCGCTGGAGTATCCGGGCCAGATCCTGTACAAGCCCCTGGTGCAGGCGGGTGATACGGTGCGCAGGAACCAGATCATCGGCCGGTCCGGGCAGGGTAATTGTGTCCACGCGTCGGTAAGCGGAACAGTGAAGGAGATCAGGCCCGTCTGGACTGCGCGAAGCTACAACGTGCCCTCGGTCGTGATTGAGCGAAACGGCGGCGCCCCGCTGTCGGTGGGCGAAGTCTTTGAGCAGTACGGCGTGCGGTTTGCCTCGGCGTCCCGGATACAGAAAATGAAGGCCCTGGGGGTTGTCTCGCCGTGGACTCTGCCGGGCAAGTTCCACCGTGAAGAGGAGGTGGAGGAGTTCCCCGAGGTCAGACAGATCATTATCAAGGGAAAAAACGAAGAACCCAGTATTTTCACGTTCGAACTGCTGCTTGAGCAGGAATCTGAGAAAGTGACTCGGGGGATTCAGCAACTGACCAGCATCGCCCCCAATGCTCTGATCTGGCTGACCGTGCCGAGGCGCCTGGCTGCCTGGGCGCGTGAGACTTTCGGCGACTCCGTCAAAGTTGCGCCCCTTGGGGACGGTTACAAGGACCGTCTGGAGCGGCTGCTTGTCCCGCGCCTGACCGGGATCACGATAGCCAACACCGCCCCGTACCGGCAGGAAGGGATTGCCGTCATATCGGTCGAGTACCTCCTGGCCATGGTCGACGCGCTTGAAGGCCGCAGCCCGTTCACGCACAAGCACCTGACTGTCGCCGGGCATAACGTCTCCAGACCCGTTACGGTCAAGTTCCCTATAGGCACACCCATCCGAACACTCCTGGAGAGCCAGCAGCTTCACGACAAGTCGTTCGCACGCCTGCTGGTCGGGGGGCCGATGAAGGGAATCGCGCAGTTTAGTGACGAAACTCCCCTCACCAAGTCCTGTCACGGTCTTTACGTGATATCAGCGGATCAATTGCCGCTGGAGGTGAACCTTACGTGCATAAACTGCGGCCGGTGTACGCGGGCGTGCCCGCTTAACCTGCAGGTGCACCTGATCGGCCGCTACGTCGAATATAACCTGCTGCTTGAGGCCAGGGGATTTCACCCGGAAGCCTGCAATGAGTGCGGGTTGTGCGCCTATGTCTGTCCGGCTCACAGGCCGCTGGTACAACTTATCACTATGTGTAATCAGTACGATGAGCACGCCGATGGTCAGAACGTATGAGAAACTGAACGTAGCTTCCAGCCCTCACTGGCGGGATGGAAGCGCCCTGGATTTGACTTACAAGCTGTGGCTGCTGGCCCTGGCGCCGGCCATGATCGTGAGCCTGCTGATGTTCGGTTGGCAGGCGTTACGGGTTCTCGGCCTGGCCGTGGCCTGTTCCGTATTCCTGGATGCGCTCGTCAACCGGATAAAGCCCTCCAAGGACTTTACGACCAATTGGAGCAGCGTTACGTTCGGCGTGATCCTCGCCCTGATGATGCCGTATGACGCCGCCTGGTGGCTGATTCTGGTGGGTTGCCTGATCATGATTGTGGTGGGCAAAAAGCTTTTCGGCGGCGTGGGAGCGTACCCCGTGCACCCGGTCCTGCTCAGTCTGGCCATGCTGCATGTATCCTGGCCGCACCGCTTCGACTTCACCGCTTCCATGGTTTCACTGGATCTCGGTGTCAAGATGGTCGAGCCGATGCGTCTCGTCAAAACGCTGGGCGCGGGCGCCGAGGCTGCATATCGCTGGCAGGATCTCCTGCTGGGCAAACAGGTGGCCGGCATCGGTAGCGGGCTCGTCCTGTACCTGCTTATAGGCGGCCTGCTCCTGATTCTTTTCCGCCAGATTCCGTGGCACATCCCGGTCGCCTTTATTGTCGGTAACCTGGTGATGGGGGAGGTTCTGCACCTGGCGGATCCGGTTCAGTTCGCCACACCGCTCTTCTACCTTCTGTCCGGCGGCACTGTTTTCGCCGCTTTTTTCCTGGCGACGGAGTACACGACTTCGCCCGTGAACCCGGTTCCGATGTTGTTATACGGGTTCCTGGGTGGGGCTTTGCTGATAGTAATTCGCGCGTTTTCGAACTACACTGACGGCGTGGTGTTTACGATCCTGCTGATCAACCTGTGCAATCCGCTTCTCGATCGCATCACGCCCAGGGTATACGGCATAGAGGCGGCTCAGCATGCGTGAAGTAATCAGGCTAGTCGTGGTGCTCACCGTCATCTGCGGTGTCTCGGCGGGTGCTCTGACGCTTGTGCGGCAGTCACTGGGTTCTCGCATTGAGCAGCAGAGCGATTTTTATGTTCGCGGCCCGGCGCTGGAGCGCCTGTTCGGCCAACCATCGGCGGAGCTGCTTGACAAGAAGGTCAGCTTTACCTCCGACGGGCGCACGTATCCGGTTTTTTATACGCGTGACGGCGAGCAGATCACAGGGCTGGCCGTCGAGGCACCCGGCCCGGGAGGGTACGGCGGCGATGTCGTCGTCATGATTGGTGTGGACCTGCGTGCCGGGCAGATGGTAGGTATGGAGATAATCCAGCATAATGAGACGCCCGGCGTCGGCTCGCAGGTGGAAAGGCCGGCCTTCCGCAAACAGTGGAGCGGCCTGTCCGTCTCCGAGCCCGTGCAGCTGACTGCGCAAGGGGGCAAGATTGACGCCATCAGCGGTGCCACGTACTCATCGAAGGCGGTGATCAACGGAACGAACGCCATTGTCGAATTGCTGGGCCGTCACCGTGACGAGATTATGGCTTCAATACGGACGAAAGAGGGTCAATCGTAGACTGCCCTGACGGGGTGTGAGAAGCGAATATGAGTTTACGGAAGGTACTGTTTCACGGGTTCTGGAAAGACCTGCCGCCGTTTCGTCTGGTCCTGGGTCTGTGCCCGTCTCTGGCCGTGACTTCATCGGCCGAGAACGGTCTGGGTATGGGACTGGCGGCGACGTTCGTGCTCGTCTTTTCCAATCTGTTTATCTCCGTGCTGCGCAAAATGATCCCGGACAAGGTACGCATTGCCAGTTACATCGTGGTTATCGCCACCCTGACTGTTCTCGTGGAGATGGCGATGAAGGCGTACTTCTTCCCGCTTTCGCAGCAGTTGGGAATTTACATTCCCCTGATCGTCGTTAACTGCATTATTCTCGGCCGGGCGGAAGCGTACGCCTCGAAGAACCCGCCTCACCTCTCGATTGTTGATGGCATCAGCATCGGGTTGGGTTTCACGATTTCGCTGACGGTGGTCGGATCGATCCGTGAGATTCTGGGTGCCGGGCAGTGGTTTGGCACGTACGTTCTCTGGGACAGCTACGAGCCGTTTGAGTTCATGATCAAGGCCCCGGGTGCCTTTATCTGCCTGGGCGTGCTGTTGGGTCTGATGAACGCATACAGCCGCATGCGCGGTGAAACCTTCATACAGTCGTAGGAGGTACTGATGGACCTGTTGTTGCTCGCGATCAGTGCGATCTTTGTGAACAATATCCTCCTGGCCCAGTACCTCGGCAACTGCCCCTTCTGCGGCGTCTCCAAGAAGCTGAACACGTCCATCGGGATGGGGGTGGCGGTGATCTTTGTGGTGGCGCTGGCCTCGGTGTTCACGTGGCTGGTTTACTACTACGTTTTGAAACCGTACGATATGGAGTTCATCCAAACCCTCGTCTTCATTCTGATTATCGCGTCGCTCGTTCAGTTTGTGGAGATCTTTCTTAAGAAGCAGAGTAAGGCGCTGTACAACGCGTTGGGGATCTACCTGCCGCTGATCACGACGAACTGCGCCGTCATGGGCATCGCACTGCTTAATATCAAGCACGAATTCAACTTCATCGAGATGGTGATATTCTCAGTTGCCAGTTCCGCAGGTTTTGCCCTGGCGATCATACTGTTCGCCGGGCTGCGGGAGCGGCTGCTGGTCTCACCGGTCCCTCGGGCCATGCAGGGGACAGCCGTGGCGCTTCTGACGGCCGGTATCATGTCGCTGGCGTTCTTGGGCTTTTACGGTATGGTTCAGTGAGATAGAAAGTAGGGTATGGGCATGCTGGAGTCAGTTGTACTCCTTGCGGGAATTGGATTTGTAGCGGCGATTGGTCTGGGCATTGCCGGGATAATCTTCTACGTCAAGGAAGATCCTCGCATAAAGGGCGTTCAGAACATCCTCCCCGGCGCCAACTGCGGAGGTTGCGGGTTTGCGGGTTGCGCGGCTTGCGCCGAGGCCATTGTCAGGGGGGAAGCTGAGGCAAACGCCTGCGTCGTGGGCCAGACGGAGGTCGCCACGGAAGTCGCGGATTATCTTGGTCTGTCTCCGGTCGACTCGGAACCGCAGGTGGCCAATCCCGACTGCCAGGGCGGGCTCCGCGCCTCCAGAAAGTACGACTACCTGGGCTTCGACGACTGCCGGGCCGCCATGTTGTACTACCACGGGCCGGTGGCGTGTGAGCATGGCTGCATGGGCTTCGGAACCTGCATCAAGGCGTGCAAGTTCAACGCCATTATGATGGGCGAGAACAACCTGCCACGGTTCAATCCGGAACTGTGCGTGGGCTGCGGCCAGTGCGTGGCGGCCTGCCCCAAGGGCATCATCTCACTCATCTCCGCCAAGGCCAAGATCCTGCACTGGAATCAGTACACCGAGTGCCTGTCTCCCTGCCGACAGAAGTGCCCGGCTCAGGTCAACATCCCGAAGTATATCCAGCATATCAGACGCGGTGAATACGCTCAGGCCCTGCTGACAATCAAGGAAAGCAACCCTATGCCGTTAAGCATCGGGCGGGTCTGCCCCGAACCGTGCGCCCTGGCCTGCCGGCGTACCATCAATGACGAACCCGTGGCTATCAACTACCTCAAGCGGTTTGTCGCCGACTGGGAGATGCACTCCGGCCGTCGTCTCCGCATTCCCGTGGCGGCCGGCACGGGCAAGAAGGTGGCCGTGATCGGGGGCGGCCCGGGCGGTCTCTCGGCCGCGTTCTATCTCAAGCGCCTCGGCCATGAGGTGACAATCTTCGAAAAAAAGCCCCAACTCGGAGGCATGTTGCGTTACGGCATTCCCGAGTACCGGCTGCCCAAGAAGATTCTCGACTGGGAGATCGAAGGTATCCTCCAGTTGGGAATCACCGCCACTGCCAACGTGGAGTTCGGCAAGGACTTCACGATTGATTTCCTGCGCGCCGAGGGGTATGACGCCGTTTTCATCGCGGTCGGGGCCTGGAACGAGTCTGAACTGAAGGTCGAGGGCCGCGATCTGAAGGGTGTGGTCGGCGGCATCGGGTTTCTCGAGCGGTTCCACACCGGTGAAGAGGTTGAGATCGGCAATCACGTGGTTGTGATAGGCGGTGGCAATACGGCTATTGACGCTGCGCGCAGTTCCCTGCGGCTGGGTGCACAGACCGTCACCATCGTGTATCGCCGGTCGAGGGACGAAATGCCCGCCAATCCTGCCGAGATCATTGCCGCTGAAGAAGAGAACATTCAGTTCCAGTTCCTGAGTGCTCCCAACCGTGTGCTTGGTGAGGACGGCCGGGTAGCGGGCCTGGAAGTCCTGAAAATGCGCCTGGGCGAGCCCGATCCCAGCGGCCGGCGAAGGCCCGTCCCGATTGAGGGGTCAGAAGAAGTTGTCCAGTGCGATATGATCGTCGAGGCCGTCGGCCAGTACCCGGATCTGGACTGCCTCAAGCAAGCGGGATCGCCCAGTCTCCAGGTCACCAAGTGGAACACGATTGACGCGCAGGAAGCGACCCTGCAGACGGACGTTCCCTACATCTTTACCGGCGGTGACTGCTTCACCGGTCCGGGTCTCGTGGTGGAGGCCATAGGCGCCGGGCGCTATGCCGCGCGTTCCATCCACTACTACATGATGGATGACGAGATTCGGCCGATTCGGGATCGTCAGCGCGAGATCATTCCGGACTCGCTGCACAAGTCAATTATCGGTGTTGCAGCCTTGCCCCGCGTCCATGAACCGATAGTCACACTTGAAGACCGGCTGGGAACATTCAAGGAGGTGGAGGGGACCATCGACGAGGAGGATGCCCGGTACGAAGCCACGCGGTGCCTGAACTGCGGCATCTTTTGTTACGATCACGACCAGGAGGTCGAGCGACTGGCCCAACTGGAGGCGGCCGAAACGACTTAGCGGTGCGACCGGCTCCCCGCCTGACCTGATTTCACTGACGGCGGCCGGTCCTTTCGGGCTGGCCGTTTGTGTGTTATATCTCCCAAAATAGTTGCCAAAGTGGCAAACAATCGCCCATTATAAGGCGGTGCCGGCGCGCGACTGACCGTCAGGCAGCCAGTCGCTTGAACATCAGCCGGATCGAAATATGGATACGAATCTACCCGGGATCATAGTTACGGGCGCGTCCGGTTTCATCGGGCGGCACTTTCTGGAGGCGGTGGCCGGTAAATTCCGTCTCTTCTGCCTGGCGCGCCGTTCGCAAAAGGAAGCGGGTATTCCCAGGGATGACAACATCCGCTGGACCCAGGTCGACATCGCCAAATGGGACACTCTCAGAGAGGTCGTGCAATGCGTGAAGACCAACGGGGGTGCGGATTTCGTCCTGCACCTGGCCGGCTACTATGACTTCAGCAACGCCGACAACCCGGAATACGAACGGACCAACGTCAACGGCACGCGCAACGTCCTGAAGCTGGCAAAACAGATCGGCACGCGCCGTTTCATCTTCGCCAGTTCCCTGGCGGCCTGTACGTTTCCGCGTGACGGCGGGGTGGTCAACGAAGAGAGTGCGCCAGACGCCACTTTTCCGTATGCGTCCAGCAAACGGCTGGGCGAAGAGATGATGCAGGAGTACTCCGAGTGGTTTCCGTGCACGACCGTCCGTTTGGCCGCAATCTACAGCGACTGGTGCGAGTATCCTCCGGTATACGTGTTTCTCGGTACCTGGCTGTCCGGCCGCTGGAATTCGCGCATCCTCGGCGGCCGGGGAATGTCCGCCGTGACGTATCTTCACATCCAGGACCTGATCAGGTTCTTTCTAAAGATAATCGACCAGACCGATCGCTTGCCGCGGATGTGCACCCTGGTGGCAAGCCCGAACGGATTCACGACTCATCACGAGCTTTTCAAAACGGCCACGCGGTATTTCTACGGCCGGGACATCCGGCCGATTCGCATGCCTAAGGTCCTGGCCACGCCGGGCATGGTCTTGCGCCATGCCATAGGGAAGCTCTTCGGCAGGCCGCCGTTCGAGCGCCTGTGGATGGTGGCGTACATTGACAAGAAACTGAACGTCGACGCCTCAGGAACGCACGCCGACCTCGGCTGGCAGCCGACCGCCCGGCACGGCATTCTCCGGCGCCTGCTGTTCCTGATGGAAAACATGAAGAATCACCCCGACGGCTGGCATTTGCGGAACGAAGCCGTGCTGCGGCGGGTGACCGAGCGGCCGAATCTCACCATTTACGAACTGCTTATCGAGTCCCGCGAGGCGCTCATTGATGAAATGCTCAAGTTCATCCTGGCCCCCGCCAACGCCGGGCGGCTCAACCGCTACCAGAGGATGGATAAGGACCTGCTCAAGTGGTACGTCACCCTCGTGTACCAGCTGGTGGCTACGGTCGTGCGAACCCGCGACCGGACGCTGATGCGCAATTACGCCGAGGTCATAGCGTATCGCCGGTTCGTGGAAGGATTCGAGGTTCGCGAGGTTTGTGACTTTCTCATGTCTATAGGTGACATGATGCGTGAGGCACTGGAGCCACGGTCCGAGCTCAGGGACATGCCGCAACGGGTGTACGACCACATCACCATGACTTTCCAATTGGCGGTGGACGAGATCGAGGACTCTTACGAGTTCCTGGCTGCCCAGACACCTGAATACCTGCAGCGGCTCAGGGAAGTGCCGTTACCGACACACAGCGGCGATCTCGAGCGCATTGTCCATCAACTGGAGGACATCTGCCAGGACATGTTCGAGGACCGGCTGAGCACGGAGGCCCGCAAGCTCCGGGGCGCGCCCCTCTCCCGCAGTGACACCCCGCATTATCATGATCTGTAGGGTCGCGTGGTGCCGACTTTCCGCGCGCGGCCGTTCTACTGCCTGCCTCTTCGGGAGGCGCTCGATCAGCTGCGGGAGGATGACCTTCAACGCGTGATAACGCCCGAGGGCAGCGAGGGAGTGAGCATCCCGCTCTGGCGTTCATATTGGTTCGACATCCGGCACGACTTCGAACACGGCGGGCAGATTTTCCAGATTAAGAACGAGTACCTGAGGAGATGACATGGCACTTAAGGCAGAAGACTCCGTGTTGGTGGTTATCGATGTCCAGGGCAGGCTGGCCACCCTGATGCATCGGAAAGAAGAATTCTTCGAGAACCTCGTGAAAATGATCAGGGGAGCGCAGGTCCTGGGGATCCCGATTCTCTGGAACGAGCAACTCCCGGACAAGCTGGGTTCGACCATTCCGGAAATCCGGGACGTGCTGGCCGGCCAGGCACCGTTGATCAAGAGCACGTTCAGCTGCTGCGGCAGCGATGATTTCGCACGGCAACTGGGGTCGCTAAACCGCAACCAGGTCCTGCTCGTCGGCATGGAGACACACGTCTGCGTGTATCAGACGGCTCGCGACCTTCTGGCCAAAGGATACGAGGTTCATCTGGTGGCCGACTGCGTTTCCTCGCGCACTCCGGAGAACAAGAAGATCGGTATAGACGCGATCAAGGACTGCGGCGCCGGGATCACGAGCCTGGAGATGGCCCTTTTCGAGATGCTGCACGTGGCCGAAGGAGACGAGTTCAAACGGATCATTGAAATCGTCAAGTAGCCCAGTTCCCGAATCGCCGTCAACGCGCGGCGCGGCCCGCCCGGCGCCGTTATTCAGGCGTCGCGCGCGGCAGGCCATACGCCTGACTGATAAATCGAAGCAACTCTTTCTCGATTCGTTCGTCGACGGCGGCATTCCGTTCAATTGCAAGGTTGTAGGCGTTGACGCGGTTGCCGTTGTAGTATCTCCGGAACAGGAAGAGGAATGCCGAGAAGGCCGAGACGTACCTCTCGTTGACGGCATAGTAGCCGGTCAGGTAACCCAGGGCGCCGTTGAGCAGCGCGGCATTCAGGCCGTCGCCCCAGGCCCCGCAGTAGATTTGCCCCGCCCCCGGAAGCAGCGTGGAGAACAGCATGGCGGTAGCAGGTGATTTGTAGCCGCCCGGCGATGCTCTGACGAGAGTCGATTCGATGGCGGCCGGCATACCGATATTGCTCTCGGGCAGCGAGCGGCAAGCGCTGAGAGCGGTGGCCCAGTCGTGGCGCAGAATCGCGGTCACCAACCGCAGCATCATGGCACGACCTGTCGCGTCTTCATAGCGTGAGAAACGCAGGACCTGCTCCATATCCCGTCCGGCCGCAGGATAGTCACGAAACATCACGTGGACAACCGCCCGATCGAGTCTCCGCTGATCCAGCAGGCTGTCGGTCGCGGCGAGAAAGACGGCCGTATCCATAGCCGCAATCGCGCGATCGTGGTCGTCCAGATAGGCGTAGCAGAGGCCGATCCTGGCGTAAGATTCATCGAGAGACGGGTAATGCGGGTTGAAGAAGGCGTGTCTCGTGTATTCGGTTATGGCGGCGTCGTAAGACTCCCTTGACATGAGGGAATCGGCCAGTGCCAGTATAGGGTCAGCAGCCCCGGCCGGAACGTGAAGGCCGACAAGCAGGACGGCGATCTTAAGGCAGGGTGATCTCAACTTGCAGGCCTCGCAGGAAATCCTCGTGACTCCGGCGGTTGTACAGTTCCGCTGCGACCACGGAACCATAGACGTTGCCAAGGTAGAAACTCGTTCCGAGCACGCCGAAGATCCAGCCCCGGGTGGATCCGGATCCATCCTCGTGGAATCCGTCATAGGCCTGCCATGCCGTAAGCCCGACGAGCAGCAGTGAGTAGAAACCGTCGGCGGTGTGACCGCAGTACTTCTTGCCTGCTCCCGGCAAAAGGGCGGAATAGACTCCCGCCTGCAGTTTGCTTTTGGACGGCAACGACTGCGCCAGTATTGCCTTTTCACAAAGTTCGGCGATCATGGCCGCACGTCCGTCGGGGTTATAGTCAGGCAGCGACGTCTCTGCTTCCGCGAGCGGGCAGACGGTCCGGCGAGCCATCTCGAAATCACCCAGATAGAGATAGTCCGTGCCGGTGACGATGGCCGCAAGCCCGGCGTTGGCTACGCCCCGATGGCCGGCCAGCGCCAGCGACCGCTCGTACTCACCGAGGTGAAACGCGACCACCGCCTGAAACAGGGGAACCTCGGCCGCAAACGGCGACCGGGGGTATTCTGCCGCAAGGGCGTCCAGAAGCCGCCGGCAGTGCCCGTAATCCCCGCCGAGGAATACGGCCTTGACCATGCGGTAGTATGTCGAGTCGGAACTGCCCGGTGCGGTAAGCGAGAAGAGGTAACGCTGGTATTCGCCCGCCGCCCGAAGGTAGTCGCCGCGTTCGTACAGGTAATCCGCGAATCTTAACAGATTCTCCGAATTGAAATAATCGACCGGGCCGGTGCCTGCGGGCTCGGGAGCTTGAGAAAAGCACAGGGCGGGCCACAACAGTATGAAGCATGCAACAAGTCTATTCATCAGCTTCCGGACGGATATACCTGTAGACCGGGTCGTACAGCCTGTCAGATACAGTGCCGTTTGTGATCAGTGCCGGGTAATGCCGTTGGTTGACGCATCGGTGACAGCGGCTCAGACGGTCGGCGCCCAGCAGGATGCCCTTGAGCAACCCCCCCCTTCGTATTGCCTCTGCGGCAAACCTGGAGCACGAGGGAGTGAACCGGCATGACGGAACGTCCTGGGATGACACCGCGACCTGATACAGCCTTATCAGCCCGGTGCCGAAGATCTGCAGTTCCGACGTTTTCGTGAGCCCGGGGGACTCGTGCCTGGCAGCGGAGGCGTCCTGCCCGGCCCGGGAACTGAGTATGGTTTCAAGATCCCCTGCAATCGGCCTGGAAACCGCGCCCGCATTCCCCCACATGAAACCCAGGACGGCCAGGGTTACGACAAGCACTCTCCGCATGGAGAGAAACTACCTGATGCCGTCTCTGAGGTCAAGGGATGAGCTGTGGCCGGCACGCCCTGCAGAGCAGGCGGTCTGGCTACCAGCAGCCGCCGCCGGCGCAACCGCCGCCGCCGCCGCCACAGCCGGCCTTTTCCTTTCGCTCGATCTTGCGCGTTATGGCCATCATCATCCCGATCTGCTGCGAGTTACTTCCCGATTCCTTGAAGGCATCGGTGAACGCAATCGAGTATTTCAGCTCCAGGGAAAAGCGGAAGTCGTACGATTGAAACGCGTATACGCCGCCAGCCAGGTGAAGGGCCATGGCCTGATCACTCTTGACGTAGGGATCGGAGCCGCTAGGGTACGTGGTTCCTTCGATGTTCTCTTCCATGATGAAGTGCATCCCGACGCCGCCGCCGACGAAAGGTGAAAAGTCGGCCTCACGATTGAAGACATAACGCAGGCCCATGTCCCAGGTCAGCATCTGAATCGTCCTTTTGTCTATGGCAATACCCCAGACGGTCGTATCCGGCTCGGCGGTTCCGAAGGACCATCCGAAGGAGTTGTCGACCACGTACTTGCCCGCTTCATAGCGAATAATCCAGGCAAAAGAAAACAGGTTGCCCACGTTGGAGTATGAGTCGCCAAAGGGAATGCCGAAACCGAAGGCACCACCGGAGGTGATATAGGCTTTCCTGCGCATGGGTTCCCTGGCCTCCTGCTCGGTGACCGCGAAACGCGTGGCCTCAGACTCTATCTGCCTGCGTTGCGCCACGGCCTCGGCAAGCTTGCGGAGGGTTACTTCCAGGTCGTCAAGGGAACCGGCCGAGAAGCGGTCGTCGAAGACGACCTCCTTTCTGACAACGCTGACGAGCTTCACTTCGGCGGTTATCTTCTGGCCCAGCTTGGTCAGCGAGCCGATTATGGCGTTTTCCGCCCCCGTTTTGTACCCGTAGTCGGCCGCACAGGCGACCTCGTGGCACGTGAAGTCGGTTATTCCTTCCTCGGCCAGGGCTGCCTCCATCTCTCCCTTTTGGATTACGGAGAACTTCCCGGTAGCGGCGAGTTCATTTCTGAAGATGTGAGTGGCGGCCTGAATCGTCTGTGCGTCAATGCCTATGCCGGCAAAGTCGAATACGACCGCCCGTTCTTGGGCTGTGCCTGTTCCGATCAGGACTAACCAGAATAAACACAAACAGATGCTCCTATGAAGCATGCATTCCTCCCGCGCTGCAGTGGATTGTGAGTTATCTGAGCCCATTGGTAATCAGTTCTGGTGGGCAAGTCAATCTATTTTATTCGGGTTAATTGTGTCTCGAATGGCAGTCCGGATCCGCTTTCGGTTGCCCTGCAATATATTGGCAAGGGCGATATAAAGTAGTTGCAGTCGGCGCGATCAGGTATATAGTTTCCGAAAGTCGCCAGTATTCAACGTTTCGGTCAGGTTAGCAGCGTGTTGTCTATGACAGGATATTAAAGGAGGTGTGTGTTATGCTGGAAAAGATCGCTAAACTGCTCGGAAGCGACGCGGATAACCTTCTCAAGCATACGTGCAAAACGGTATCGAGGGATAAGCTCCACCTGCCCGGTCCCGACTACGTGGAGAGGGTAGTCTACAACTCGGATCGCTCAGTGCCGGTTCTGAGAAACTTGCAGGCCTTGTTTGACCACGGCAAGCTGGCGGGCACCGGATACCTTTCGGTCCTGCCGGTAGACCAGGGGATAGAACACAGCGCCGGAGCGAGTTTTGCCCCGAATCCGGACTGTTTCGATCCCGAGAACATTGTCAAACTGGCCATTGAGGGAGGCTGCAACGCCGTTGCCTCCACGCTCGGGGTCCTCGGTTCCGTGGCCAGGAAGTATGCCCATCGAATCCCGTTCATCGTCAAGGCTAATCACAATGAACTTTTGACGTACCCCAACAAGTACGATCAGATCCTGTTTGCATCGGTTGACCAGGCGTGCGACTTGGGAGCGGTTGCCATCGGCGCGACCATTTACTACGGCTCACCCGAGAGCAGCAGGCAGATTCAGGAAGTGGCTGATCTCTTCCATTATGCGCACAGCAGGGGTCTGGTGACGGTACTCTGGGCGTACCTGAGAAACCCGGCCTTCAAGACGGAACAGGCGGACTACCATGTTTCGGCAGACCTGACCGGGCAGGCCAACTACCTTGCCGCCACGATTGAAGCCGACATCATAAAACAGAAGCAGCCGGAGAATAACGGCGGATTCAAGGCGCTGAAGTTCGGTAAGACTCACGAGGCGGTCTACAGCAAGCTGACCTCCGATCACCCCATCGACCTTACCCGTTACCAGCTGGTCAACAGTTTCATGGGTAGAGCGGGTCTCATCAATTCCGGCGGTGCCTCCGGCAAGGACGACCTTGCCCAGGCGGTCAGAACGGCCGTGATCAACAAGCGGGCCGGGGGCATGGGCATGATAAGCGGAAGGAAGGCGTTCCAGAAGCTCACAAAAGATGGCGTGGAACTTCTAAGTGCCATCCAGGACGTCTATCTCTGCAAGGAGGTAACTGTCGCCTGATCGTCGGGAGATTGTCGCTCAGACCACCTCGGATAACCGCGCCGTGATCTCCGTGTTCGAGAAGCGCGGATTCACGATCACCTACGGCGGCAGCGATTCAACCGTGGACGTCGTCAAGGAGCTGACCTGACTCGCCGGAGACAGGCCGCGGGTCGCGTCACTGGCCGTTCGCGCTAAGCCCGCGCTGCCTTCGGTCTGTAGATGGCCGCAATGATAAGCCCGGCCAGGATCATCTCGACCGGGTAACCGATCACCAGGCCCGCGGCCAGCTTGCCCGTCATCGGGTACACCGCGTAATGGGCCAGCGTAGACGATACCCCGAACGTGATGCCGATTAACAGTCCGAACCGAAAACCTTCGGCCAGACCCCGGTTCTCGCGACCCTTGATGAAGATGTAGCAAAAGCCGAACGACAGCAAAAACTCACTGATCAGCACCCAGAGGAAAAACTCGCCGCCCATGGTGGTACGGAGAAGGTGCGCAATGTCCTGGTAATACCCCTCGAGCACGACTGCATGAAGCAGGTATTCAAAGAGGAAGATGAATACCCAGACAACTATGCTGCCGATAACGTAGCGTGATGCGTTCATACGTGGTCCTCCTTTACCGGTGATCCGGATGTCCCTTTCCCGGGAAATGCACTGAAACCAGCCGGAACCTATGCCCTGTTTGAAAAGGTGGCAAGATTTATCACGCCGTGGCTTCAAGTGCCTGAGCGGCGGCGAAGCTTGAGGATGCAGCCGGGACACCGGTCGGATTCCGGCTTGACATTTTCATCCAGGCGACTATCTTGGAAGGGCAAGAACAGAGAACCGGAAAAGCAGTCGCAGCAGAGAGGAGGCGTGACGTATGAGAGTTGTTGGGTTAAAGGTTGTTGTCTTGTCGCGCCTCGGCAGAGCCTGCCGCTGAGTTCCGGCAATCGCGCCTGAGAAGTCATCGGCCGCCCTGTTGCGGGTGGTCGTGCTTGCAGGATCATTACCGTTGGCGTGACGAGCGTCCGCGGCCTTTTTTCGGGCAATCATTCCCGCTATAGCCCCGGAACAACCACCTTACGGCTAATTCTGCACCCCGGCGTGCACGCGCCGGGTGCATCATCGTGACGCGAAAACGAGGAAACGGAAAATGAACTTACGTGATCTGGGATGGGATAGATCCCTGGAGAAACAGTTTGAGTCATTTCAGAAGAAAGGCCTGACGCCGGCCCGCGTAGCGCGCGAGCGAAGGCGAGACTACGTCGTTTTTTCAAGCCAGGGTGAGCTGGTGGCAAAGGTCTCGGGAAAGTTCCGGCACGCCGCGCGCAGCCGCGCCGAACTGCCGACGGTCGGTGACTGGGTCGGATTGGTCGTGCGTCCCGATGAACAGAGAGGCACGATCCACGTGCTCCTGCCAAGGAAGAGCAGTTTCTCCCGCAAGGCCGTGCTCTCCGGCGGAATGCCGGACACGGGCGGCAGGACTGAACAGCAGGTACTTGCAGCCAACGTGGACGTGGTGTTTCTGGTCGGCGGCCTGGACGGAGATTTCAACCTCCGCCGGATAGAACGGTACGTGGCGGTGGCATGGGATAGCGGAGCGATTCCGGTGGTTGTCCTGAACAAGATCGACTTGTGCGATAACGTCGAGAAGCGCGTACAGGAGGTCGAATCGATCGCGCCGGGACTTGCCGTTCTCGCGGTGAGCGCCACGGGAAATCAGGGGCTTGACGAGTTGCATGAATACGTTGCAGTGGGCAAGACGGCGGCGTTTCTTGGCTCCTCCGGCGTCGGCAAGTCGACTCTGATCAACAAGCTGATCGGCAGCGACCGACTCGAGGTTCGCCCGGTGCGCGAGCACGACAGCCGGGGCAGACACACCACTACCAGCCGGGATATGCTTATCCTGCCATCCGGGGGTGTGGTGATTGACACTCCCGGCCTGCGCGAAATACAGATGTGGAGTGACGAAGGGGGTCTGGAGCAGACGTTTGACGACATCGAAAGCCTTGCCGCACGCTGCCGGTTCCGTGACTGCCGGCATGAACAGGAACCCGGCTGTGCCGTGCAAGCGGCCCTGCAGGATGCAACCCTGGACGCCGGGCGGTACCAGAGCTACCTGAAGCTCAAGCGGGAGCTTAAACACCTCGCCATGCGACAGAATCCAGCGGAAGCGCGCCGCGCGCAGAGACAGAGGGGCAAGATGATCAGGCAACACTTCAAGGAGGTAAAGAAGCAGCGGTAGCACCGGGGTGCGGGAAACGGCGCCCGGCCGAATAGTGCGGGCCGAGGGCGTGGTTCACACCATTGTCAGCCTCGCATCCCGCAGCATGTGCAGGCTGTCGGCGACGTTGCCCACGAACGAGCGGTCGTGGCTGATCAGGAGGAATCCACCGGCGAAGCCGCAGAGCAGTTCCTCGAGAACCTCTATGGACTCGATGTCCAGGTGTGAGGTGGGCTCGTCCAGGTACAGGAACTCGGCTCGCGACAGGATGCACTTTACAATCGCCGCTCGCATCAATTCGCCGTAGGAAAAGCGGTCGATCGGTTCCCGCGCCTTGTCTTTCCGGATGAGCGCCGCCCCCAGATGCTGGCGGACGGCTGTTTCGTTGCAGTTGCAGGCCGCGAAGTTGTCCAGCAGAGTGCCGGCTTTGAAAAAGCCCTCCAGTCCCTGGGGGACGTACTCCGTCGTCACCCCGTCGTTAAGGTAGCACCTGCCTGCCAGGGGGGTCAGTTGCCTCTGGATGAGACGGATGATTGTAGATTTGCCGGAGCCGTTGGCCCCCATCAGGCATATCTTGTCCCGCGTGGTGGCCGACAGGCTGATGTCCTGCAGTAGCCGGCTTTCATCACGCGTGGCTTCGGCCCCTGACGGGCCGTCATACCGGAAACTCACGCCGTCAAGCGAGAAGACCCGCCGGTTCCTGACGTCGTAAGGAGGAAACTGCAGGTGCAGCTTCTTGGGCACGAAAGGCCTGGTCTCGGTGAGTCGTTCAACCTCTCTTTCGGCGCGTCGCTGTATTGCCTTGGCACGCTTGGCCATCTTTTTTGAAAGCCGGCTGATATGCGCTTTGGCCCCCCGCGCCCCGATCTTCTGCTTTTCTTTCTGAGCGGCCCAACCCGCCCTCCGCCGGCAGTCGTCCTGCAACTCGCCGATTTTTCTCTTTATTGCCTTCGCGAGCCGATGACGCGAGGCGAGGTCGGTGCTCCTGACTGACCGTGCCCGGCTGCATCCCCCGACAGTCCGGTAGATGCCGTGCTCCGAAATGAGGAGAGTGCTGTCGGCCAGGTTGTCCGTCAGGGTGCGATCGTGAGTGACCAGAATAATGCCCTTACCCCGGTCTTTCAGTGCCGCCACGTGGTTTTCGAAGGCGGTGATGCCCGCGATGTCCAGGTAGTTGGTCGGCTCGTCCAGCAAGTACAGGTCGTGGTCTTCCAGCAAAGTGCGGATGATGGCGCGTTTTTGTATCTCGCCGTCGGAGAGCCTGTCGGCGGGTTCCGCGGCCTCTATCACCTGGAATTCGTCGCACAGTCTTACGGCCCGGCCGGATAATTCCGGCAGCAGGCTGTAATTGCGATGGACGAGGTCCCGGTTGGCTTGGAGCAACTGGGGCAGATGTACCAGCGAGATCCCCGGCGCCAGGTTGATCTCTCCGCTCGCCCGGACATCCGAATCGTCCGACAGATCGTCACGACCGGTATGCCTTGATTCCACGAGATTCAGGATGGTCGACTTGCCGCACCCGTTCGCGCCGACCAGCGCCAGCAACCGTCCGCTCTGAACGGAAAAGGAGAGGCCTCTGACGAGAAGACGATCCGGGAGGCCTATGGATACATTCTTGAAGCTGACCAGCCTTGTGTGTCGCACCTGGATGCTCCGGACGGGGTCGACTGCTTACAGGATATGACCGATCAATGTCGGTTCCGCCAGGAAAATACGCTTCCCGCCTGGTATATCCAAGAACATAGTGGCGGTCGCAGAGTCCTGTTCATCGGCACCCGAAAGGGCATATTCCATGCGTTCAGGCGGTGAAGTGTCTTCGGAACAATGGGCCCGAGCGATGGTCACATTAGCACTCCCGGCCCAAGAAAGCACTTGATCTTACCCGTGACACGTCGTGATATTGAGGCTCACGAAGATCTTCCGTGGACCTGCGTTCATATCACCGGAGGTGCAAATGGTCAATCTCGCTGCATCGCTCGTACTCGCGGTTGCCCTGGCCGGTTTCAGCGCGAGTACCGCCAGTGCGGGGCAGACGGCGTTCTCTTATCACTCCCCCCAAGAGCTCAACACGCGGCTCGAGGAACTTGCGCGGCAGGACAAAACATCGGCCCGGATTAATAATCTGGGAACGACACCGGGTGGAATCGACATCCGGATGCTGCAACTGGGGCCGGAGGACGGCGAACTTCCCGCTGTTCTCGTGGTCGCCAACATGGAAGGAAACTGTCCGATTGCCTCGGAGGCCGCCTTTCGACTGGCCACGCTCCTGCTGGGCGACTGGAAGGAAGAACTCGCGTCGCACCGCTGGTACATTGTGCCGGTCGGCAATCCTGACGGGTACGCCAACTTCTTCACAAAGCCGTTGCACGAGAGCTTCGTCAACGCCCGGCCTTTCAATGACGACAACGACGACGCCGTGGATGAGGACGGGCCGGAGGATCTCAACGGGGACGGCTACATTACCGTGATGCGCCAGGCGCATCCCGAAGGTGTCTGGATGGCCGTTGAGAGCAATCCCATCCTCATGAAAAAGGCCGAGGCGGCTAAGGGGGAAAGGGGAGAGTATCGCCTCTTTGTGGAAGGAATCGACAATGACGGTGACGGGGTGATAAACGAGGACGCTCCCGGGGGGGCGAATCCCGGGCACAACTTCCCCCACAATTTCACACATTATACGAAGACGGACGGACCCTGGTCGGCCAGCGAGGCAGAGTCGCGCGCCCTGATGTCGTTTGCCTTTGACCACCCGGAAATAGCCATGGTCCTGGTGCTGGGACACACCAACACCCTGAGAACGGTGCCGGAGAGTTCCCGCAAGGCGGAAGCCGCGCAGGACTCGTACAAGATTCCCGAGCATATGGCCCGGCATATGGGGGTCGAGCCGGAGTCTGAGTTCACCATGGAGGAGCTGCTGGCGATGGCTCGTGAGGCGTTCGGGATCGAGGACGTGACAGAGGATATGGTGCTGCAATTCCTCGGTGCCGGGGCCGCCGTTAACCCGGACCGGAACGATCTGCCCTATTGGAACGAGATCAGCACCCGCTATAAGGATTTTATCAAGGAGGCCGGGCTGGATGCGGAGCGTCTGGCTTCGCAGGGTTTCCCGTCGGGGTCGCTGGATGAATGGGCGTACTACCAGTACGGGGTGCCGTGCTTCAGCATGGATTTCTGGACCCTGCCGGAAGCGAAGAAGGAAGAAGGAGTCGAGGACACGGCGTTGACGCCGGAAAAGGTCGAGAAGATGTCGAACGAGGAATTCCTCGAGTTGGGAGAGGAGAAGATCAGCGCCTTTCTCAAGGCAAGCGGCGCCCCGGCCCACTTCTCGCCCGATATGGTGATAAATGCACTGCAGGGAGGCATGCTTACGACCAAGAAAATCGCTGAATTCATGCGCGAAGCAAAGAAGAAGGAGGAGTCGGGCGGTTTGGACGAAACCGAGCAGGCTCTCTATGACTATAACCCCGACGCCTTCGTCGCATGGCAACCGTACGACCATCCCACCCTGGGCAGCGTTCAGATCGGGGGCATAAAGCCGTACGCGGCGCTTACGCCGCCTCCGGACTCGGTCGAGGCGCTGCTGGAAAAGCAGCTTCCCTTCGTTCGAGAGCTGGCTGGCCTTCTACCCGAGGTGTCCATCGAGAAAATCAACGTCGAGAAAGAGAGCGCCGACGTCTGGCGCGTCGAGGCGTGGGTTGCCAATACCGGGTTCCTGCCTTATCCGGTTCATCAGGGCCAGCGGTGCCTGCGACCGACGCCGGTGGTGGTGACTCTGTCCGGCGAGTCGATGACGCTGCTTGAAGGCCGGTCGAGGCGCGTGCTGGGCCTGCTGGAAGGTGCGGGAGGCGTCGAGCGCGTAAGCTGGGTGTTCAGTGCGAAGGAGGGCCGCAGTATCACGCTGGAAGCACGCAGCTTCAGCGCCGGCGATGACGAGAAAACCATCGTTCTGAAGGGAGGTAGTCAGTGATGAGAACAACATGGTCAATTCTGCTGGCTGTTTTCCTGGCGGGTACAAGTCTGGCCCCGCGAATTGCGGCCGAAAAGGTGAAGCTGACGTTCGATCATTTCTACGATGGTCCGGCCGTTACTGAAGCCCTGGAACGCCTGCACGGAGCGTATCCGCATCTGACGGAACTTCGATCAATCGGCAAGAGCGAGGAAAACCGCGACATCTGGCTCTTCACCATAAATAATCCGAAGACGGGTGCGGACACCGAGAAACCCGGGATCTACGTCGACGGGACAATTCACGGCAACGAGATTCAGGCGACCGAGGTGTGCCTGTACCTTGCCTGGTACCTGCTGGATTCATACGACAGCATCCCCGTCGTAACGGAACTGGTCGACACGCGTGCCTTCTATATTGTTCCCGTTGTCAACGTTGACAGCCGGTGGCGCTTTTTTACCGACGCGGCCGGCTTTGACCACGGCAGGAGCCCGCGCATTCCGTACGATGACGACCACGACGGGTTGGCCGACGAGGATGGCTACGAAGACCTTGATGGCGATGGTGAAATCCTCGAGATGAGGGTCCGGGACCCGTTCGGGGAGTTCAAGAGCCATCCTGACGATCCACGTGTCATGGTCAGGGTCAAGCCGGGCGAAACGGGAGAGTGGAGGTGGCTCGGCAGCGAGGGGATCGACAACGACGGGGACGGACGGTTGAACGAGGACCCGTCCGGGTACCTGGATATTAATCGCAACTACGGATTCAAGTGGCAACCGCCCTACGTGCAGGGCGGGGCGGGTGACTTCCCGATGTCGGCAAAGGTGACGAAGGCAATAGCAGACCTGGTTGTCTCGAAACCCAACATCTGCTTCAATTTCGCGTTTCACAACTCCGGCGGCTTGATCGTACGGGGCCCCGGCTCAAAGCTGGCCGGGTCCTATCCTCCGTCGGACGTCAATGTCTATGACTTTCTCGGCAAGGAAGGCGAGAAGATCATTCCCGGTTATCACTACATCGTCGGTGTGACGGACATGTACACGACGCACGGTGATTTCGACGAGTGGATGTTCTCGAATCTCGGTATATACGGTTTTGTGGGTGAACTGTACATGAGTCGCCAGGAGCAGTACCGGGAGCCCGGTCGGGCCGCCCGCCCCGGAACAGAACCGGAGCAGGAATACTACGGCGGCGTGCCCGGCGAGGAAAGGCAGAAATTCAACGATTTTGTGAATCAGGGCGTGATGTTCCGTGACTGGAAGAAGTTCGAGCACCCGCAATTCGGTCAGATCGAAATCGGCGGCTGGCGAACCTTCACCACCAGGATACCGCCGGCCTTCATGCTGCCGGAAATGGTTCACCGCAACGCCTCGCTGGTCATTTTCGCGGCCGGGCATGCACCCGATATCAAACTTGAATTAATCGAGGCTGAGGAGCTTGGAGACGGTCTTCACCGTGTCCGCGTGCGCGCTTCCAATGCCAATGCCATACCGACGCTATCCGCCAAGGCCCTGCGGCATGACCTTGTGCGAGAGGATTTTCTCAGGATTGAAGGCAAAGGCATTCAGGTAGTTTCCAGCGGCATAATTGAGGACATTCATCTGGACCGGGTTCAGCCGGTTCGATACCGGCCGGGGACGATCTTCACCAGCATTCCGTCTTTCGGCAAGAGGGACGTACAGTGGATCGTGAAAGGAAGCGGTAAGGCGACGATTACGTTCGAATCGGTCAAGGCTCAGGATCAGTCCATTTCCGTGGACCTGTGATGCTGCCGGATTGATAGTGGCTGACCCGTGGGCAGGACACGGTGACGGTTTAACCTTAGACGGATCAGTTGCTTATGGTCCGCGTACGGATCAGTGCGGCTATCGGGAATCCAGGCCGTAAAGAATTGTCTTGACAAAACGGGCGATGGGACGTATAAATAGAGTTAGCACCACGTACTGCATCATTTGTTTACCACGCGTTTATGAGGTGAGAGTATTGCGCAAGCGTTAAGGGATTATAGGCGCCAACCTTAATTCGAGGAGGTAAGGATGCGTAACGCCTTTCAGTCCCTTAAGTTCACGGTGCTGCTCGCCTTCATTGTTCTTGCTCCACTGATCCTCTCCACCGCAGTCAAAACGGCCACTCCGCCGGGCGACGTGGATCCAAACGGTTCCGGCGCCTACGGTCAGGCACCAGCCTGCCTGGAGGTCAGTCCCGATACCCTCTGGTTCTTCGGCAACCTCTGCTGGACCACTTTGACGCCGGACGAGATGGACTCTCAATTTGTCATGGTGTCCAATTGCGACACCGGGACGCTGGAGTGGGTAGCCTCGGTCGACCAATCCTGGATCGGCCTCGAGCCTGACAGCGGCCAGAATTTCGATTCAGTGGCCGTATGGATTGTATGGTCGGAAATCCCGGATTTCTTCACGCCTCCATTGCCGGGCGATACGATACTGCTGTCAGCCATCATCACGGTGGAGGCTCCTGGTGCGACTAACTCGCCGCAGCATGTCACTGCCATGCTTGGCCTGTACTGCGAGTCGGATTCCTGGATACTTGTCGTCGAGCCATCCCGGTTCGATCTCGTCGCGGCCCCGGGGGATACACTCGTCGAGACGTTCTACGTCTCAGAGGCGAGCGGGCGAGAGGTCGAGTTTGAGCTTTCCAACAGCAGCGATTGGCTGACGTTTCCGCCTTCCGTTGATTCTCTCACCACGCCGGATTCCGTTCAGTTTTATGTGTCGACGGCGGGCCTGTCACCGGGAGTGTATCACGATACTATACTGGCCTTTACGTACGCCGAGCCGTCGAATTCGCCCGTCCGGGTCCCGGTTGAGTTGACCGTGTACGACACCGGCGGCCTGGAGCTGGCGGTCGATCCCACGCACCTTGAGTTCGTTGCGACGACGGGCATACCGCTTGAAAACTCGCTGTACATCTGGGAAAAGAGCGGTGATACAACCGTCATACTGTCCTTCTGGAACAGCAGCTCCTGGCTGCAACTGCCCTTGTTCCTGGTGGCCCCGACCACGCCGACGACGCTGTGGGTAACGGTTGATCCCGCCGGGTTGCTGCCGGGTGTCTACCATGACACTGTCGTGATTTCCGGCTACGATTCCACCACATGGATCGGCGACCTTGCCGTGCCGGTTACGCTTACCGTCCCGGGTGACTCCGACCTCGTGGTGCTGACCGAGCCGATGTCGTTCAACTGGACGGTGAATCAGGGCGAAAAGGTGTACGATTCGCTCTTCGTCGATGAACGCTTTGGCCGGTCGGTGGAGTTCATGGTATACAGCCTGCGACCCTGGCTGATCGTCCCAGGGTCAGGCACGGATATCTTTGCTACCCCCGAGACTCTTCACATCGGAGGTGACGCTACGTCACTTGATCCGGGTACGTACACCGACTCGATCATTGTATTCCCGGCCATTGATTGTACCTTTGTATCCGCGGCCGTCGATCCGATGCTGTTTCCGATCGTGCTGGTTCCGGTGGCGATGACGGTCGTTCCCTCGCGGCCAGTGGTTCACACCATCCCCACCCATTTTGCGTTTACCCTCAACCAGGGTGACACGCTCGACAACCAGTGCCTGCTGGTGTATGAAGAGAGCGGCGGCAACGTGCCGTTTGCCGTGCAGACGACCCAGGGAAGCAGCTGGCTGCAACCGGGCCCAGGCCCCACGGACATGGGTGTGACCCCGGATACCGTGTGCTTCGCCATCTGTACGGACATGCTCCCGCCAGGCATCTACGTGGACAGCCTTATGATTTTCGACCCGCTTGATGACACCCTGTCGTTTGAGCCCGTCAAGGTGCCGGTTGTCCTGACCATCGCCGGCGAACCACCGGAGTGGGTGGTGGAGACGCAGCCGGCCTCGCTGCACTATGCTCTGCCCGAAGAGACCGTGCTGTATGATTCGCTGCTGGTGTACGAAAAATACGGTTTCATGGCTCACTTCGTCATTTTCAACGGCAGCTCATGGCTTGACATTCTATCGGTACCTCCCCCGCCGGGTGTCTTTGTTACCCCGGAGATGATTGACCTGAGAATCCACACGGATTCGCTGCCGCTCGGCATCTACTACGATACCATCCACATCTACCCGGATACCGGCTGGTCGGATCCCTTCCTTCCGGTGGCGGTTCCCGTCGTCCTGACCATGGCGCCGCCGGAACCGATCCTGCACGTTGTGCCGGAGCGCTTTGATTTGAGCCTGAACACCGGCGACAGTCTCCTTGGCCAGAGGATGTGGGTATATGAGGAGAGCGGCGGCATCGTGCCGTTTGCGGTCTACACCGCGCTCGGCAGCCCGTGGCTCCAGATTTGGCCCGACTCGACGTGGATGCGACACACGCCGGATTCCGTGCATTTCGACGTGTACGCGGGCAGCCTGCCGGCCGGAGTGTACACCGACACTATTATCGTCACCAACTCGCTGGCGCAGATTCCACTTAATGCCGAAGTAAAGGTGCCGGTGGTGCTGACGGTTTCAGGCGGGCCGTCGGAATGGGTCGTCAAGACCGTACCCACGTCGTTTTACTTTTCGATGCCGGATGAATACATAGTCTTTGACTCGCTCTGGGTGTACGAGGAGGGCGGTCAGCCGGCACACTTCTTCGTCAGCGATCGACGCATATGGCTCGACATCGTTTCGACGCCACCGCCCGCGGGTGTTTTTGTGACGCCGACGATGCTGACGATAAAGGTTCACACCGATTCGCTTTCCTACGGCACCTACTACGATACTATCGACATATTCCCGGACACCGGGTGGCCGGATCCGTTCGAGGCCGTTCATATTCCCGTAATGCTGGACGTGGTGCCCGGGTGGGTCGGAGATTCACTTCTGATTCCGTCGCTCGTATTCGGCACTCCTTTCCCGTCGCCTCAACCGGTTTTGTGCGTGCTGACCAAATCGGCGTCAGGGGCCACCATCCCCATCGAGATTCCACCGGGTGTCACGGTGCATGACGTGTCATTTGAGGGTTTGCCGACGGAATCGTGGGACTTCAAACTGGTCGATATTAAGAATGATTCCGGGTTCGTGGTGGTTAACCTGGCCAACAGCTCCGGCAAGTACATCCCGGCCGGGGTGACCTGGTTGTTCGACATTGAGTTCTCCACGTCGATGGACTGCCGCGACGATCAGTATATTCACTGGGATACGGCGCTGTCGGCTGACCCGTCCAGGCAACTGAAGTTCTCGGACGTGATGCACCAGACCTTCGTGGTCGGGTTTGACTACTACCGTGACTCGACCCTGATTCCCGGCTATACACCGGGCGACTGCGACGGTGTCCCGCCCGTCGACATCGGCGATCTGACCTCAATGATCGGCTACATGTTCCTGGGTGAGCCTGCTCCCCTCGAACTGAACGCGCTGGACGTCAACGGCGACTGCGGCGGCCCGGACATCGGCGACATAACTTACTTTATCGCCTACCTGTTCCTCTTCGGAGAAGAGCTTCGCTGCGGCTGCCTTGGCGCTGACGTACCGGTCGCGGCCAAGCTGAGCACCGATGTTCGGATTCTTACGGCGTGGGAAGGTGGCGCGACGATTATCAGCCTGGCGTCACCCCACGACGTGCGCGGGTTGCAGCTCGAGTTGAGCGGTCCCGAGGACGCGTCGGCGGTGAAGCTGACTGGTGAGGAGTTCGACCTCGTGTATGGGCAGGCCGGCAGTGTTGTCAAGCTCGGGCTGTTCGACGCTGACGGCGGCACGATGATACCGGCCGGTACGACGCCGGTTATCCGCCTTGACGGCGAGTATGAGGTCACCTCCGCACTCGTAGCCGACGAGAATCACCATGTCATTACGCCGCTTGTCAACGGTGCGGCCAGGGGTAGCGCCATGCCCGCTGACTTTGCGTTGGAACAGAACTACCCGAATCCGTTTAACCCGGCGACGGATATTAAGTTCAGCCTTCGTGAGGCGTCACACGTGCGGCTGGAGGTTTACAATATCATGGGCCAGAGAGTCGCCACGCTGGTCGACAAACGGCTCGAAGCCGGGTCGCACGTCGTCACTTGGGATGCCAGCGATGCGGCCAGCGGCGTCTACCTGTACCGGCTGCAGGCCGGTGATTTCACCCATACCAGGAAGATGACGCTGCTGAAGTAGTGACCTGAACGCCGAAAACCGGCACAATGAAGGGACAGGCTGTCGGGGCCTGTCCCTTTTGTTTGCGTAAAGCTCGCCCCTGGTCGCGGCCGGGCCTGCCGGCCAACGTCAGGAGATCCTGCGGATGACGTCGAGCAGGGAGCCGTCCCGCCACTCAATCACGTGCACAACTTCATCGGACGTCTCGGCCTGCGGCGGGATGATTCCGAACTCGCCGGCCCGCGCAACCGATTTCTCGTGCAACTCGTCCATCGAGATCAGCTTGACGCCGAACTCGCCGCCGCGCTCGAGAATGCTGTCACGGTAGGTGCTTTTGCTTTTCGGGTTGACGGCCGCGTACTCCTCGGTGACGACCACGTCAATAACCTCGCCGGGAGTCGTCCGGGTGTACACGCGGTCGACGACCTTGGGGAATCCCTTGCCGTCCTTGCCCGTGGCCAGCGGCATGAAGATGATGGCGAGATCGGCTCCGGCCGCAACGTCCTGACCGCCGCCGATACCGCCGATAGTGCGGCCGTTGGCGCACACGGTGTTGAGGTTGAATTCACGGTCAACCTCCAGCGTCGAAAGCACGGCCAGGTCAAGCATGTTCACGGCGGCCTCCTTGTTGGCCACGGAAGCGTAATAGGCCGTCGTGATCTCGTGATGGTGGTGGTTCGTCAGCAGGGAATCGAACACTTTCGGGCTCGGCTCGAACAACTGCCCGTGCATAAGCTGGTACAGCGTGCCCTCATCGAGCATATCGACGTGCAACGAGGTGACCCCGCCGATTGAGAAGTTGGCGCGTATTTTTGTTTCCTTGAGCATATTGCGGATGTTCTCGAGGATAAGCAGCCCCGCGCCCGAGCCGACCTGGAAGGCAAATCCGTCCCTGACCACCCCGGCCGCCTTGATGACTCGTGTGATGTTTTCGGCCACCCGGGCGTTGAACGGATTGCTTTTCGCCTTCTCCACGTCGAGCGTCCCGGAGCCGATACCGGACGACAGGCCGGGGTCGTCCACCTTCACCACGAAGTCCACCTGCTCCATCGACAGCGGTGTAGGCATGATCAGCTTGTCGCTGACCGTCCCCGCCAGCAGGCACACGTACCGGGCGTACTCGGCGTCGGCGGAGAAGAGACCCACGGGGCCGCACAGGTGTTCCGGTCTGCCCAAAACGCCGTTGGCGTTGCCGTGCACGTCGGCCATCGGCACGGGTCCGAAAGCGACCCTGACGTCGACCTCGCCCGTCTGGAGTTTCCTTACCCGGTTGCCATGCGAGAAGCCGACCGAAACCCAGGGCAGCAGGTCTCCCCGGACCACGTTGCCCCCGAACTTGCGATAGACGTTTCCATAAATACCGCCGATCGTTCCCGCTTTGACGGCCTCGATCAGCCAGGGATCGACGTGGTCGAAAAAGGCATTGCCGTATATCCTGATGTCCCTCTTGCCGGTTTCCCGCAGTTTTTCGACGACCAGTTGGAGGCCCTTGTCGCCGAACCGGTAGTAGTGGGGATAGGAGATCGTGTCTCCGTCCCGAATCAACTCCATGACGGCATCGAGCGTGGTTACCTTGTTCCGCCGGTGGGGGATCCGTGTGGTGATTGGGCGGCCGACAAGGCGACCGGAGTAAGTCTTATCGTTGAAAGCGGAGTTGAAAGGTTCGTATTCTTTCCCGTTGAATTTCATGGCTGTCTCCTCGTGTCAGTGTCTTGCCCACAGGCTATGTGATGCTGCGGTGGATGTCAAGTATGGTCGGCCCGTGCGTTGCGACCGGGCAAGAAACTCTTTGCGAGCAGGGCCGGCAGTGCATAGATTGCCGTATCAGTGATTCACATGCTCGGACATCGTGCGACCGGGATGCCCTGCGGCAGATCATGGACAACGGTACGGGCGCGCACGGCGGGTCGCGCGGTCCGTCTCGTCATCTTCCTTGTCTGCGCAAGCGAGTGTCCGATCGCGGCGGCGACCATCGAGGGGCTTGTTGCCGAGCGACTTACAAGGCAGCCGGTGGCGGGGGCCACGGTCCGCGTAATCCAATCTTCGCACACCGCCGTGACGGACGAGGCCGGGAGGTTCCTTATTGCCAATGTTGCCCCCGGCCATTACGATATCAGGCTTTCCCATATCGGGTATGCTGACGCCTCGAGGCGGGTGGTCGTGGCCCGCGACGAAACAGCGAGGCTGACCGTATTTCTCCGGACAATTACCACCGACGTCGGCGGGCTGACCGTCACCGCTACCCGCTTTGGCGAGGCCGTCTTTTCGTCCGCACAGAACGTCTCGGTAACTCCCGCACGCAGGTTTGCAGAGCGCGATTTCAGTACTACCGCCGAAGTGCTGCGTGAAGAACCGGGAGTACTCGTTCAGAAAACGACTCACGGCCACGGTTCCCCGGTCCTGAGAGGCCTGCTGGGCAAGTATGTTCTGCTACTGTACGACGGCATCCGTTTGAATAAGCCGACCTTTCGCTTCGGTGCCAACCAGTACCTGAACACGGTCGACCTTGCAACGGTGGACAGGGTTGAGGTGGTGCGCGGACCGTCCTCCGTGATGTACGGCAGCGACGCTATCGGGGGTGTTATCAATCTCGTCCCGCTTCCGCCTCGGGCCGGGGGTACGGGGATCATCCTGAACCCGTCTATGGTGACGCGTTACTCGAGCGCGGACGACGGCAAGAGCGTCAACCTCAGGCTGACCGGCAGCTACCGATATCTCTCTGCACTCTATGCCGTGACCCTTAAGGATATCGGGGACCTGCGCGCCGGTGGCGAGGTCGGGAAGCAAAGACCGACCGGCTGGCAGGAGGCGAATCACAGCACACACCTGTTCATCCGGTTGGACGAAAACAGCCTCCTGAGGCTCGATTATCTGGCCGTTCGGCAAACGGAAGTGCCGCGCTACGACAGATACGTCAGCGGCGATTTTCAGGAGTACGTCTATGATCCGCAGGACCGGGACCTGCTGGCCCTGACTGTCACGTCCGACGATCTGGGCTCGTCCGTTCACTCCGTCAAGGCTGCCGTGGCGTTCCAGAGGGAGGTCGAGGGATACATCGAGCAGAGGACCGGCTCGGCAGAGGTGACGCAGTCGGAGGATGAAGTCAGGACCTGGGGAGGCTACGTTCAGCTTGCATCAGTCCTGCGGTCCGTCCACTGGCTCAGCTACGGCCTGGAGCACTACCGGGACAGGCTCGATACACGGAGAATGCGGATGAGCGGGGGCGCGACGTGGGATGTCAGGCCGACGTTTCCGGATGAATCGGAGTATCGTTCCACGGGACTGTTCCTGCAGGATGAATGGCGGCTGCAAAAGAACGTGGCGCTGACCACCGGCGTGAGGTACAGCCGCTTCGCCATCGATTCGCCGCTGGAGGATCCCTTTGGCCGCTTCGAAGATTCGTTCGATGACGTTACGGCGGCGTTGTCGTTGAGTGTGAAGCCGGACCCGGCGGTACACATCCTGGGTCGCTGGTCACGGGGCTTTCGGGCTCCTGATCTGAACGACGAGGTGGTCCTCAAGGTTTCCAGCAGCGGTGTGGATGCCCCGAGCCCGGGTCTCGGACCGGAGCATTGCAACAACTTTGAGCTTGGCACGAAGGTACGGACTGCCCGGATGCAGGGCAGCCTGTTTCTGTTTTACAACCAGTTGAGCAACCTTATCGATCGCCGACCGGGGACATATGACGGTAAGACCTACTTCGACGAAAACGGAAACGGCGTAAAAGACAGCGCCGAATTTGATATCTTTCAGAAGTACAACGTGGGCAGGTCTCACATCTACGGGTTTGAGTACGAGAGTTTCTTCAAGATTTCCGAGAAGTGGGAAGCCCGGGCGGCGTGTTTCTGGACCCGGGGAGAAAACCACACTGCGAACGAGCCGCTCAGCAGGATACCACCGTTTATGGGCATGGTCTCCATCCGGGTGCATCCGCACGCCCGGGGCTGGGTCGAGCTGTTTGTCCGGATGGCCGGTGAGCAAAGGCGTCTGTCCACGCGCGATATAGACGACACCCGCATCGGGCCTGAAGGTACGGACGGCTGGGCGACACTCAATTTCAGGTCACACGTCGAACTCGGACCGACCTTTGTAAATATCACCCTTGAAAACGTCACGGACCGGGCATATAAGGAACACGGGTCGGGAATCTGCTCAGCGGGCCGGGGCGTAGTCCTGGCGGCGGGACTGGACCTGTAAAGGCTGAGCCGTCTTTCCGCCCCGGTGTGCCGGACCGGCCTGCAAAAAAGGTCTTGCCACCGGGCTGAATCGACGTATTATAATAAACACCACAGCCAGACTCCCTGGCGGCTTACAAAGCGATAATATTCAGGCGTAAGGAGATCGTATATGGCAGTCAAACGTCTGTTCAGCAGTTACGGCCTCGAGAATCACGGCATCACCAATGTCCGGCACGTGCACTGGAATCACAACACGCCCATGCTCTACGAGGATATTATCAAACACGACGAAGGTTGTGTAGCACATCTGGGTCCGATAGTAGTCAGGAGCGGTCTGCACACGGGCAGGGCAGCCAAGGACAAGTTCATCGTGGAGGAGGAAGACACGAAGGGACAGATTTGGTGGGGCAAGGTGAATCGGCCGTTCTCGCAGGAGAAGTTCGACCGCCTGTTCGGCCGCCTGCAGGCCTACCTGCAGGTGCGGGACCTCTTTGTCCAGGACTGCTTTGCCGGTTACGATCCAAAGTACCGGCTTCCCATCCGGGTCATCACGGAGACGGCCTGGCACAGCTTTTTCGCGCGCAACATGTTCATTCAGGCGGACCCCAGGGACCTCGTCAGCCACGTGCCGGAGTTCACGGTCTTGCACGTACCCAATTTCCAGGCCATGCCCGAAATCGACGGGACCAACTCCGAGGCATTTATTATCCTTAACCTCCATCGGAAGCTCGTGCTCATCGGGGGGACCGCCTACGCCGGGGAGATCAAGAAATCGATCTTCACCGTCCTGAATTTCCTCCTGCCGCAGGAAAACGTGCTTTCCATGCACTGCAGCGCGAATGTCGGCTCCGAGGGTGACGTGGCGCTCTTTTTCGGCCTGTCGGGAACCGGCAAAACGACCTTGTCGGCCGATCCTCATCGTAAACTGATCGGCGACGATGAGCACGGGTGGAGCGCCACGGGCGTGTTCAACTTTGAAGGCGGCTGTTATGCGAAAGTCATCAATCTCTCCGAGGAGTCGGAACCTGAGATTTACGCCACCACGCGCCGCTTCGGCACCATCCTGGAGAACGTAGCCTTTGACAACATCACCCGCCGGCTCGATCTTGGCGATGCCACGCTCACGGAGAACTCTCGTGCCGCATACCCGCTGAGTCACATACCCAACGCTCTTGGCGAGAGTATGGCCGGCCATCCGCGGAATGTCGTCATGCTCACGGCGGACGCGTTCGGGGTCATGCCGCCGCTCTCGCGCCTCACCCCGGAGCAGGCCATGTACCACTTCATCTCCGGGTATACGGCAAAGCTGGCCGGCACCGAGGCCGGTGTGACCGAGCCGCAGGCCACGTTTTCAGCCTGTTTCGGTGCCCCCTTTATGGTTCTGCATCCGACGCGATATGCCGAGCTTCTGTCCCAGAAAATACGGCGCCATAATGTTCCATGCTGGCTGGTCAATACCGGTTGGAGCGGCGGCCCGTACGGCGTCGGCGAGCGGATGAAAATCGGTCACACGCGGACGCTTCTGAACGCGGCACTCGGCGGCGCGCTGTCGACGGTTTCATTTGATACTGATCCGGTCTTTGGCGTTCAGGTGCCCGTGGCCTGTCCCGGGATTCCCGAGGAAATCCTCAAACCGCGGCGAACCTGGACTGATAAGGAAGCCTATGACCGGCAGGCCAGGCATCTGGCCGAGCTGTTCCGGAACAACTTCAAGGAGTTTGAGAGCGACGTACCGAAGGAAGTACGGACGGCAGGTCCGTAAACCAGGCCACGCTATCGGGTGCCTGCCGAACCGCGGCGTCACGCCAGTCAGTCCGACGGCCGGACTATTGCTTTGACATCGACGCGCCGGCCGGTATACCGTGTGTTAGCAAGTTCTGTGGGGTCCGAGTCCGGCCGCAGAGGGAAGGGAGGGATACAACCACATGCCCGTCGTGAAAACCCGCGACATGGAGCCGCGCGACAACTACTTCGTCGCTACCTGTACCCATGTGCATGAGTCGAGCGAAATAGATGCTTGCGCACGCAGGAGGCTCACCTGGCTCAAGAGCATGTACGAATCGGGGCTACGCGTTAAGGTCGGAGCCGTGGATGGCAGCCCGGTCGGTTTTCTGTACATCATGCCCATCGAGGTCTGCCCGGGAGGGGCGTTGGGAAAGGACCTGCTGGCCATTCCCTGTCTGTTCGTTGAAAAGCGGGCGGGTGGGAAGGCCGTCGGGCGGTCGCTCGTGGTCGACGCCGAAGATGAAGTGAGGCGGCAGGGGAAGAAGGGACTGGCCACGGTGGCGTTCTACCATGACTTCTGGTTCATGCCGGCGCCCTTTTTCGAGCGTTGCGGCTTCACGGTGGCGGACCGTAAAGGCAAAACGGCCGCGCTGTGGAAAGCTCTTGACCCGTCGGCCGAACCGCCCCGGCTCCTGGAACGAAACTACATATACGAGCCCGCGGCAGGCCGGGTTGTGGTGGACCTCTTCTGGACAACGTTCTGCGGCACCAGCGACATTGAGGCCCACCGGGTGCGCGAGGTGGCTGCGGAGTTCGGAGACGCCGTCGTGCTGCGAGAGTATTGTGCCGACGATCGGGCGACCCTCTTGCGCTACCAGATTCCGCGCGGTATCTTTGTCAACGGCCGTGAAATAGGCTGGGGTCACGAAGCGCCCAGGGAAGGGATCCGCAAAGCCATCGGCGACGCCATCAAGAAAGTACACTGATCACCAATGGTCGCCGGCGATCACCATGCTTGTGATCCGCGCCCAACTCAGCAGGCTTGCGTTTGGTCAAACCGGATGCGGGCGGCACGGCCGGGGAGAAACGGTATTCACCTTGGCAGGACACTTCTAATCGCAGCCGTCTTGATTGCGTGCACCGTGACGACAGCCGCCACCGGCCGCGATCCCTTTGATGATGACCGACGAGGCTTTGTCGCGGGTACGGCTATCGGCCCGGGATTCACGTATCTCCGTGCCCGGAACGGCAGCGTCTCGCGCCACGCCACCAGGGGGACGCTCGCGGTTGACTTCAGAGTCGGCTACGCCCCGACCGAACGGCTGCAGTTTTACTATACTCACCGAACGTCGCTGTTTCTTGACGACCTGGGCGATGACTACGAGCGGCACCTGGACAAAGTGTCGCTGAAGACGGAAAAGGGTCTTGCATACTTCGTGCTGACTCCGTTCGCAATAGGCTGGTTTCTGTTTTCCACGGAGCAGCACTTGCTCGGGGGCCCGGCGGTTCACTACTATCTGAATCAGAGGGCGCCGTCTTGGTTCTTTGAAACCGGTTTTGGATGGTCGGCAGTCGCGAACCCCTTTGAGGACGACCGGCCCGCGTTCGAGTCCGATGGTATGCCGCTGGCGCTCGGCCTGTTCCTCGGCGGTGGATATGAAGCTTCACGTCACTTCCACCTCGCCTGCAACGTAACGTGGTCACACGCGGTCGAGCGGACGACCAACGACAGAATCACGTGGGACGCGCTGTCGGCCTCGCTTACCGCGAGCTTTGTCGGGTACTGAGTTGGAGCCGAACGAATAGCCCGGAGGCGGTAAGCCGTCGACGGGTTAACTGCGAAGCCCGAGGAGAAAGCCTGCATTGGGCTGCTTTTTTGTTTCAGATCTGCACGGAGATACCGAACGCTATCAGAAGCTGTTTGCCGCCGTCACTGACGAACTGCCCGCGGCGGTGTTTCTCGGCGGTGATCTCCTGCCGTCGGCCGCGGCGCGGGTCGCCGCCGCCGGCTCATCCGATCATGATTTCGTGACCGCGTTCCTGGTGCCGGGATTTGCCGAGACACGGCGGATCTGCGGCTCGAAGTACCCGCGCGTGTTCCTGATCCTGGGTAACGACGACAGGCGCGACGAGGAGACGGCGATAGTGCGCGGGGAATCCGGGGGCTTGTGGGAGTACGTGCACGAACGCTGTGTGCCGTTTTCATCCTTTCGTGTGTGCGGGTACGCCTGCGTGCCGCCTACGCCGTTTCACTTGAAGGACTGGGAGCGATACGACGTGTCGCGCCACGTTGATCCGGGGTCCGTGTCGCCGGAGCGGGGGTGGCGAACGACGCCGGTTTCGGAAAGGGAGATCCGGTACTCAACGATACAGCAGGACCTGGATCGCCTGGCAGGGAAGCAGGACCTGACCAGCGGGATAATGCTGTTCCACGCGCCCCCGTACAACACCGGCCTGGACCGTGCCGGGCTTGACGGCCGGATGGTGGACGGCGTGCCGCTCGACGTGCACGTCGGCAGCATTGCCGTGCGACGCTTTATTGAATCCAGACAACCGCTGCTGACCCTGCACGGCCACATTCATGAATCGCCCCGGCTGACGGGCGCCTGGCGGGAACGTATCGGTCGTACGTTCCTTTTCTCGGCCGCTCACGACGGTTCTGAGCTGGCTCTGGTGCGGTTTGACCCGGCCGGTCCGGAGACCGCATCCAGGGAACTGTTATAACGGCTTTTTCACCTGTGTGCCCAGAGACAGTTGCTTGGCGGTATCGGTTACGGCGTCGATCTTGGCGGCGTAGCTTGTTCTCTTCGTGATATCCTCATCGGTGACGAAGTGGGCGTCCAGCAGGCCGCCGGATCGATAGCCCGTCCTGAGGTAGTTCAGATGATCCAGGCACAGACTCCAGCCTTCAAGCCACTCCTGCAGCGCCTTTCGCTGTTCGTCGGTTCCGTCAAGATGCAACAGGATGTCGATATCACTGGCATCTCCCGCCGTGGCGTTCTTGGTGCTGCCGATCACGTAGAACGCTTTCACGCCGAAACGCTTGGGGTCAAGCTGGGCCGCCACGTGCTCCGCCATCAGCATCCGCCAGCGCCAGCTGCCATCCGGCCGTCTGTCACCGTGGTTCATACGGGGTTGGGCATCGGTGACGTCAAACGACGGGTCGGCCAGTATCCCCACCGCCTGGCCAAGCTCGGCATTCATCAGTACCCTCAGGATCGAGCCGTCGGTCACGCTGGCGACGTCGATCAGGCGGACGGTGTCGCCGAGCGACGAAAACTCGGGCAGCATGACGGGGAGCATGTTGGGCGAGCCGGTGAGAAACTTCTCGTTGAAAACAACGCTCTCGTCATCCGGGTACAGTGGCAGGTAGCGTATGCGTGCCTCCACCAGGTCCTGGAAGAAGTGGGTGCCGAACGACAGATCGGGAACGTAATTACCCTTCTTGCGCGCCAATTCAATCAGCACGGCCGTGTTGTTGATCTGAGAGTAAGTGACGTTGACGCCGAGCTTGATGTCACCGCGGCTGCCCCATCGTCCGGGACCCATCAGTATGAACTGCCGTTTCGGCAATACCTTGTTGAGTTGCCCGACGGCCTGGCCGACGGCCGCGAGGTCTTTTCGGGACGTTAGGGCCGAGTACTTCTCCGGGTCGATATACACGATGTGGGAGATGTCCGGGACCCGGCCGTTTGACACGTATCGGTTCGCGGAGAAGACTATCTTGTCCTGCGGGGTATCGTGGGGGATGGGGGACGCATAGTCCTCCTCGGTACGGCTCTGGGCACGGCACTGCAGAAGATACAGGTCGCGGCCGTCGTGGGCGAATTCAACGTCCACGGGCATGCGCAGTTCTTCCTCCAGCACCGCCATCATTTCACGGATCTGCTCGATAAAGGTCGAGTTGGAGAAAAGCCCTTCGAACGTCACCACCACGTCGTCCTCGTCGAAGTCGATGCTGGAGCCGAGAGGCTGGTGGAGGTGGCCGTCACGGTGTATGGACACGAGCTGGTTGATCTGCGGAAACTGGTATCCGAACTTCTTCAGCAGATCCGAGATGGCGACGGTTTCGAACACGTTCTTCTTGAGGTCGATGACGTCAATACGCTTCGGGGAATACCGCAGCACGTCGTCGGTCGTCGTGTTGACTCTCAACTGCGGCTGCCCGGGGGCCATCAGTATCGGATAATCGTCGCTGAGCCGATCCACGGCACGCGTGCCGAGCCCGGGGACCATCCGGACCAGGCCGTCCTCGCGATTGATCCTCGGGGACCAGCGAAACTCGTTCCGGCTGAATACGACGCCGGCAAACGGCGGCAGGAAGTAATCGCCCACCTGGGAGCCGACAACCTTCTGGATCATGATGGCCATTTCCTCGGCAAAGTCGATCAGCCCGCGCTCGGCCCGGTACTCGATGGGATCGGGGCCGAAGGTTGAGGCGTATACCTCGGCAATGGCATCCAGCAGGGCGTCGAGCTTCTGCCGCTTGCTGCCCTGGTTGGCCAGGAAAAGGCTCTTGTACTTGCCGGAGAATGCGGCGCCCACACGGTCTTCCAAAAGACTTGAGCTTCGCACAATCAGCGGGCCGTCGCCGAAATCGTCCAGCGCCATCGACAGACCCTTGATCATTTCGGTCGGAAACGCGGAATTCTTGAACGTCCGCACGATGTGCGGATATTCGAGCCGAACCTGGTCGATCGGCTTGTATTTCTGTTCAACGATCTCGTCGAGGTTATTGTAGTGCATGAAATCCAGGAGCATGTCGGAGGAGACATGCCACGTCTTGGGCACCTTCACCGCGCTCTGGCCCTTGACGCGTCTGGTGCCCTTCTTGACAATCTGCGAGGCAAGGTACAGGCCGGCGCTCTTGCCGCCCAGCTTGCCGTGGCTTTCAGGCGCAAAGATGATGTAGTTGAGCAGGTCGTGAAAATCACTGATCTTGATGTAGTTCTTGGCCACGTTTATATAGTCCAACTGGTCCGAAAGAAAGCGTCGGATAAGGGATACGGTGATCCCCTTGACGGCGGACGAGGTGAGGTCCGGTTCGCCCGGCGCCACGTGATGGAATCGGCGCACCGCGTCGGCGACTTCGGAGAGCGGGACGTTCCGGTTCACAACCTGCACCAGGAAACTCAGTTTATCTTCCTGAATCCATTTCTGAAGGCGCGACACCAGCTCGTCGTCAGTCATGTGTTCCGCCGCGATCTGGAAGATTTCGTCGGCCATGCTGATCGGCAGGGCCAGCGGAGCCTGGCGGTAGGGACGATTGGCCTGTTCCACGGCCTGGTCCTCCGCAACCCTCTTGTGCGAACTGGAGCTTTGCAGCAGCTTCTCGGCTTCAGCGACCCCGCTCCAGGAGAGGTAGTTGAGCATTTTGTGCGACAGTTTGATAAACAGGTTCCTGTCGGTCTGGCGAAGCAGTTCGAGCACCGTTCTCCACTCGCCGGCTTTGTGCTCGGCCAGGCCCTTCCTGGTCGTTTCCCAGTCCTGGAAGACCTGTTTGAGCTGGTAATGCAGGAGGAAGTGGCCGAGGCGATCGGCGATGGTCTTGATGAGCCGCGATTCCTCCTTGAGAAACGGCCCGTCGTCAGCCGGTGGCAATTCCTTGCCGTAGTATACGCTGATACTCCCCGCGGGCCTTTCCTGTACAATAATATCCGCACTCCTCACCCACGGTGTCTCCTCGAAATCGGGAGGCTGGAAGATGTCGTCCTCAAACACGATTTGGACCGAACAGATGTCGGGATACTGCATGCCCGGTGGAATGGCCGTGAGGAGTTCCTTGAAGGCCGTGGCCGGATCGACGTCCGGTCTGTTCAGCAGTTCTTCGATCGCGTACAGGCAGTTCAGCTCCTTGGCGCGCTCGTGCAGAGAGTCCAGGAGCTTGTTGACGGATTTTCTTTTGCCAGTCATGAGAATACCACACCCCGGCCATGGCGACCATCGACCCTGACTTTCAAGGGCGATGACAGCCGCACGTGGCGTACATTATCGGTTTCTGTGAACGTTGGCCGGCCGTTAAGCCAGGACCAGTCGATAGAATGCTCTCCATCGTGACGCACGGAGAAATAGCAGATCCGGAAGCTGGTGATGTTGTGGAAGAAGTGTGAGCCCTGGCTCAGTTCGACGTTCATTTCCGGCAAGGTAGCTTCCACGATTACCTTCGCGCCGGATATCTGGGCCCAGTTGACCGGCGTGCCGAGCCAGGGGTCGGTGCTTCCCCACCGGCCAAAGCCGATGAGCAGGTAAGGACGTCCCTCCGCGACCAGGCGGCGATTAAGTTTCTCAAGTTCCCGGGCGATCAGGGGCGTCCGGCGGGCACTGAACCGCTCCGGTCGGACGTAAACGACGTCATGGATTGTCTCGAAACACCCGTTTCCCATGACCCGGCTCGATGCGATCAGCACGCCGTCCGCGCTCAACTCGGTCTCGGCAACGTCCACTACTTCGTGCGAGACGACCATCGGCCTGACTTGCAGGAAGCCGAAACGCACCGGTGTGTCACTCCGGGAATCCACGGTCAGGGCGAACTCGATCTCGACTTTGGTTCCGACCGCTTTTTCAGACTGTTCGAGCAACTCCCGTACGAGGTCGTTCACCGGTATCTCGCCCAGTTGCAGGATGGGCCTGAAGTTGATAATGCGCGGCCCGTCGGCGGCTGTGCCCATTACGATCCGATCATCCTGTGCCACGTACGTGGACGCGACGTGGCGCAGGGTGTCGTCCATCTCGGCATCCGCCAGGCGGCACCTCACAAGATACTCGGTCTCCCGTAAGGGGTCAAAGGCCGGGGGTTTCCCCATGTTGACAGCCCAGAAGTCCGTCTGTGTCTGTTCCAGTTGGTCGGCAATAGTGAACGGCGGGTCGACCGACGGGTAAACCGGCGAGTACGACCAGCACTTGCCGCCGTCGACAATCGTTTTCCCCAGCCCCAGGGCCAGGCTGACGATACCGTCCTCAGGTTCGGCCCGTCCTACCGGGTAGAAATTGTAGGATCGCGCCACCCCGGAGACGGCCGGGTAGAAGCGATCCTGGGACCGCTGACCCACAACTTCCTGAATGATGACGGCCATCTTCTCCTCACTGATCGTCCGGCTGGTCATCGCGGCGTAGCTCCTGGCCGCACTCAGGTACGTGGATGCATAGACGAACTTTATTGCCTCGGTCAGCTTTTTGAATCGCGTGTCCGCATCGGCCTGGTTGTTCGGGATCATCTTGGTTGCGTAGATGCCGGCGAACGGCTCGAACATGGCGTCTTCCAGGAGGCTCGATGAGCGGACGGCCACGGGCTGGTGGATCTTGGCGACGAGGGCGCGCAGATCACCGACGACTGCGGCCGGAATCGCACCGTTCTGGAAGGCGGCGGCTATGCGCTCGTCAGGTTCATCGGACAGCGCGATGTCCTCAAGACGGTTCTGCTCGATAAAGGCGTCAAACACGTCGGTCGTCAGAACCGTGAGATTGGGGATGTTCACGGCAACGTTGCGAAACATGCCGGCCTCGAAATGCGACGCGAGCACCTTGTGCATGAAGGCGAGCCCCGATGCCTTGCCGCCGAGACCGCCCGAGCCGATGCGAGTGAAGGTTTCACGGCCGTCGAAGAACTGGCGGTCAAAACGAGGAATATCCGACGCACCGGATACGTACTGCCGGCGATTCACCGCACTTTTCTCCCTTCCCGGACCCAGGTAATACCTCAATACTCAAAATACCATCGATCGATCCGCCAGCCAATACAATTGTACCGGCACGTGAACGCAGGGTTCGGGCCGGTTCGTCACCGCGCGGACAATTCGTCATGGCGGCGCCGGCCGGAGGGCCTGTGTATGCTTGATCGTCGGAATCAGACCCAGCCGCGATCCCGGCAAGCGTGAACCACTCGTTCAACCGCGATTACGTAAGCTGCATCGCGCATGTACAGCTTCCTCTTACGTGCCAGCTCGCTTACGGCCTGAAATGCCGCAGTCATCCTGACGTCCAGCTTTCCCAGAACCTCGTCCTTCTCCCAGAAGTAGTTCATGTTGCTCTGAACTTGTTCGAAGTAGCTGCACGTCACGCCGCCGGCGTTGGCCAGGAAGTCGGGAATCATGAAGATATTTCGCTGCTCGATGGCGCTGTCGGCCTCCGGCGTGGTGGGTCCGTTGGCGCCCTCGGCAATGAGCTTTACCTTCTTGCTTATCTTATCGACGTTGTCGCCGGTAATCTGGTTTTCAAGCGCCGCCGGAATCAGGATGTCGACGTTTTGCTCGAGCCAGGCGTCGCCGGGAAGGACGTCGTAGCCCAGGGCTCCGGCTTTCTCCTTGTCGATGCCCCCGAACCGGTCGGTTATGCCAAGCAGGGCGTCTATGTCAATACCCTGCTCCTTGCGATAGGCGTATGAAACCTGGTCATTCTGGTCCCAGCACGAGACGCAGGTGACGGTACCGCCGATCTGCTGGTACAGCCGAATCGCGTATTGGGCTACGTTTCCAAATCCTTGGACCGAGGCCGTCGTATCCTGGGGTCGGATTTCGAGTTGTCGGAGAGCTTCCCGGACGGTAAAAATGACGCCGTAGCCGGTGGCCTCCGTGCGTCCAAGGGAACCACCCATGCCGACCGGCTTGCCGGTGATAAATCCGGGGTACTTGCCGCCGTGCAGGTGCTCGAATTCGTCGAGCATCCAGAGCATGTGCTGGGCACTGGTCATCACGTCAGGGGCAGGGATGTCTGATACCGGGCCGACGTTCTTGGCCAGTTGCCGTACCCAGCCCCTGCAAATCTTTTCCTGTTCCCGTGCGCTCAGGTTGTGCGGATCACAGACCACACCGCCCTTGCCGCCTCCCAGCGGTATGTCGACGACTGCGCACTTCCATGTCATCCACATGGCCAGCGCGCGGACGGTGTCGATGGTTTCCTGGGGGTGGAACCGGATACCTCCTTTGCACGGACCGCGCGCGTCGTTATGCTGCACACGGAAACCGTGCAGCACCTTGACGCTGCCGTCGTCCAGCCGAATGGGAATCAGAAACTGGTATTCCCGGAGCGGGTTGCGCAGCAACTCGCGCGTTGCTTCATCGAGTTCGAGGAAATCGGCAACTTTGTCGAACTGAGCCTGAGCCATTTCGAAGGCGTTGAATGCTCGATCTGCCATTGCCAAACCTTTCTTGGTAAGAGAGGCGACGTGCAGACCTCCGATACTGTGTCGACGGCCTGCCGGCGGCGCCTCTGGTGTTTACAGCTTAGTTATTTTTTTCACAAGGATTGATACTACTTTGGCCCGGTTTTGTCAAGCCGTCAGCTATATTTATCTGCCTGCCCGGCCATTGCTCGCACCGGACTATCTTGTTAACAGATAACCGGTTAGGCGCCGCGCGCCGCAGCCGCCGAGCCGGCCGGCCGGCGGTGGGAAACCACCGTCTGTTCGGCTTCAGACTCTCGTGTGAGAACGGGGATACCGTTCTTCCTCTCGCAGATTAACCGGGTAGCACCACTTGTGGCGAAGGCGGTTTTGGATTACCTTCGCTGGCAATTGCATCATGACTGACCTTTCGGCTGGGGAACGAACTTGCGTACTGCAATGGATGACACCATAGCGCGACCGGCAGGTCCGGCGTGACCGTGCCTTCCGTTTCCAGTCACCTCGGTGAATTCATGGCTCTGAGCACGGCCGTCACCTGGGCCGTCGCCGTCGTTCTTTTCAAGAAGAGCGGTGAAATAGTCCACCCTGTCGGGCTGAATCTGTTTAAGAACGTGCTGGCGACCCTGCTTTTTCTCCCGACCATGTGGCTGTGGGGAGAAGCGCTGTTGCGCCCGGTTCCGATCGGCGACTACCTGCTCGTACTCGTCAGCGGCGCGCTCGGGATCGGGATTGCCGACACCCTCTTCTTCAAATGTCTGAATACGCTCGGCGCGAGTCTGACGGCCATTATCGATTGTCTTTACAGTCCCTTTACGATCGGTCTTTCCATGCTCTGGCTTGGCGAAAGCCTGAGCACGTGGCAACTCGTGGGAGCCATACTGGTTGTCTCCGCCGTGCTGACCGTGACTCGCGGAAAGAATTCGCACGGCGGTGACCGTCGCACCATTCTCCTCGGCGTGCTCTGGGGCGTTCTATCCGTGGCGGCCATGGCGGTCGGCATCGTCATGGTCAAACCGCTCCTGGACCGTTCGCCGCTGTTGTGGGTCACGGAGGTCCGCCTGCTCGGCGGCGTCGCCGTTCTGCTTGCCGTGTTGCTGTTTCACCCTTCACGTCGAAACATCGTCCGGTCGATCGTATCACGGCAGCGGTGGATTTACACTCTCTCAGGCTCTTTTATCGGCGCCTACGTTTCGATGATTCTCTGGCTGGCCGGGATGAAATACACCCAGGTATCGGTGGCGGCAGTCCTCAATCAGACCAACAACGTCTTCATCTTCATCCTTGCCGCGCTGTTTCTCCGGGAGAAAACTACAATCCTGCGGGTGATCGGAATCGTGCTGGGGGTCGGTGGCACGATACTCGTGACGTTTGGCTGAACTGTGAGCGGCCGTGAGGGCAGGCCGTCCCTGCGGCAGGGGGCCGGTTCCGGATCAGAGACCTATGGTTGCCAGGAGGCGTTCCCAGCCTTCGCACTCCGAAACATGTGAGTATTTTGCGATCGCGTCGTTTTCCGCCCGGGCGGCCATGCGGGCGGAGAACTCACGGTCAGTGACGTAGCGGCAAATGGCCGCACTTAGCGCCTCGTCGTCTCCCGGCGGAAAGAGCAGGCCGTTTTGTTCGGGCATGATCAGGTCAAGGGTGCCTCCCTCGCTGGTGCCGATCACCGGCAGGCCCGAGGCAAACGCTTCGATCGTCACCATGCCGTAGGTTTCTGATCGAGACGCGAGCACGAACATGTCAAAGGCGGCGAAGGCGTATTCGGGCCGGTCCTGGTGCGGCCGAAAGTGAACAAAGTCGCGCAGGTTGAGACTGTCGATCAGTTCATGCAGGTGCCCGGCATAGCCGGTGTTTTCCGAGAGGGTCTGGTCACCGATTACCGCGAGATGCAGCCGGTGTCCGGCTTGATGTACGCGGGCCAGTGCCCTGACGGCCGTATCCTGGCCTTTCTTGGGGTCGAGCCGGCCGATGATGCCGGCGAGCGGGACGCCCTCGGGCAGACCCAGCTTTCTTCGCGCGGCCGTTTTGTCGAGACGCTCGGACGTGAACTGTTGCAGTTCGATGCCGTGCGGAATAATATGGATTCTCTCGCGGGGGATGACCGTTTTCTCCAGGACCCTCGCGGCCAGCCACGGCAGGGGCGTGACCCAGGCGTCCAGGCGGCGGTGCATCCAGGCGTGGACCACGTCCTTTTTCGTCCCACCGACGTGCATGTGCTGGCAGTAAACGAGTTTGAAGCGGTTCGCGGAGATCAGCCCGGCCACGACCCCGAGAATGACGTTCCGGCTCTGGTGCAGCAACAATACCCCGACGTTGTCCGAACGTATCATGCGGGCCAGCCGATATGCGCTGACGGGATCGCCGTACGTAAACGGGGAACTGACGGCACGAACCGTGATGCCTGCGCTGAGCGCCCTTTGAGAAACGACGGAGTCCGGGCGTGCATAGAGCACGGTACTCCAGCCGCGCCCGCGCATCCAGCCCAGGAACCGTACGACGTTCATCTCAAGGCCGCCCCAGGCCGTTGAGGAACAGTACGATCCTATGGCGTAATCAGACGGCGGCGTTTTCACCGGTGCTGTTTCGTCCACCACTTGCAGGTCCGCCCTCGGGCATGGTTCACGGGTGCACCCACGTGCGCCCGCGCCGATTCTCTGCAACGCTAATATGGTCCTGCCGAAGGCCGCCCGTCAACGGCCAATTGCTGCGCAGGCCCGTATCGCGCCGTGATGGAGGGGTATCGGCCGGGTTCGCACGTCACCCGGCGACAAAGTAGCCGGTCAGTGACACTCGGCACAGACATCGGCGTTGATTACCGTCTTGCCGTGCTCGCTGACTGAATGGCAACTGGAGCAGGCCAGCTCCATGTCTTCTACGTGTGCCTGATGCGGCAGCTCGCCGTCTTCGTACCTGACCGTCTCGGGCTGGAGATAGCTGCCGTGGCAGAAGACGGTGCACGTGTTCTCGGGTTTGAGGCCGGCCCCGCGGTCTGGCGGTGAGTAGGCCGGATCAATGCCTTTCATCTCGGTTTCCAGCCTGTCAGCGCCGGTGTTGAGTATGGTCAGCGCGTAGGGGATATTATGCGGGATTCGCCCGTCGCGCACGAACAGGAAGTTGCCCTCGGCCGCGCTCAGGGCCTCCCGTGCCCTGGTTCTCGCCTTCTTGCCGCCGCCGATTGTTTTGAGGTCCGAGCGAAGGCGGGTCAGATACGCCTGATACTGTTCTATCACGTGCCTGGAGCCGACCAGCCAGGCGTCGAACATCAGGTCGAATCCCTTGCCGTGGCAGGTCACGCAAGCGGCGCGTTCGGCTTCTCGCTTGGCCTGACCCGAAAGAACCTCCCCTTCAGGAGTAACGTGGGTGTGGCATCCGGTGCAGGCAACCTGTTGTCGGAACATAACGCCGGGCATGTCCGCCGTGTTTTTCGCGCCGATCCCCATGTACAGTTGCTTCTTTCGGTTGTGCTGGTTCAGGTGGCAGGTCTCGCACCCGGTGTCGGTGGCGCCGGTCATCTCGTAATTGCCGTGTTCGATGTCGGAATGGCATTCGAAGCAGTCGATGCCGTTCGTCGTGACGTGGATGGCGTGGAGCTCCTCGCGGCTGTGCTGCTGTGGATCGCGCTCGTTGTGGCAGGCATGGCAGGTGCCGGGTACGAGCGACCCGTCACCTTCGACAATCCGCGTATGGCACTGCTTGCATTCGAAGCCGAGTTTCACGTACGGTTCGTGCTCGAAGGTGAACCCGTTGTGGCTGACGGGATCTTTCGGCATCCCGTGGCAGGCGTCACAGCCGGTGATGGCTTCCCCCAGGCCGGCGTCCTTGAAGTGGCAGACGAAACAGGCCTTGTCGTTGACGGTCAGGTGCGTGGAAGTCAGCTCCTCGTGCACGTGGACGAACTGGTTGTGGCAGGAGGTACACCGCAGCTTCTCGCCCCGGAGGGGTTTCTCCAGGTGGACGGCGTGATCGAACAGGATTCCCTGGCGGTATTCGGTCATCCCCATCAGCAGTCGCGCCTCGTGGCAGTCCGAGGCCAGGCACCCTTCATCCGGTACGTTGGCCCGGGGCCGCGGGTTGTAAGTGCCGGTGAGGTACGTGTACGTAGAGCGGGCAAGGTCGGCCATGGAATAGTCATGGCACCCTTGGCAGGTGACCTCGGAGTGGGTTGACGCCCGCCAGTACCGCACGAACGGGTCCAGATAGTGGCAGGTGTCGCAGGCGGCCGACTCGCGCGTCCCGTACGCGAGGGCAGCGATGAGCACGATGCAAAGGCCGCCAAGTATGCTCAGAAACATTACCAGGCCTCGACTATGCCGGCCAAGCGACCGGAGAAACCGCCTCATGACGCCACCTCCTTGTCGTCGACGCCGCTTTGTAGCTGTGCGGCCAGTTCCTGCCGCTCCGCCTGCAGGATTTCCGCGTATTCCAGGGGATGATGGTGTTTCATCTGGCTCTCCGTCAGCCGGCCGTGCCACCAGACCTTGCTCATGGGAAAGACTTCCGGGTTCAGGTGCACGTTGTAGAAATGCCAGATGACGATGGCCAGGGTGGCGAGCAGACCCTCGTCGGAGTGTGCCTCGCGCGCGATGTCGTACCCGTACTTGGGAAACATCTCGCTGAACCAGAGAATGATGCCGGACCCGATCATGATCACCATACCCCAGTATACGGCCCAGTAGTCGAATTTCTCGATGAACGAGAACCGGCCGGACCTGGACCCGTGTGACCGACGGCCAATGAAGTACATCACGGTATGATAGAAGTCGATGACGTCGCGCGGCCGCGGTATCATGAGGATGAAATCACCCCGGCCCACCCGAGACAGCGTGGAGTACAGCAGATGCCAGATTCCCACGAGGATCAGGCCGACCGCTCCGATGCGGTGAACGAGCGACGAGTTCTCCAGGCCGCCGAACAAATCCACGATGATGAACTTCGAAACCCCGAATTCCGGGAACTTGAGCGGGATCCCGGTGATGATGAGCAGGATGACGGAGGTGAACAAGAGAACGTGCTGGCTGCGGAAGTTCAGCCCGAAACGGACAAAAGTGCGCTCCGCCGCGGCCTCTTCGGGAATGCGCTTTCTCCCGGGGCTGTATTTTGTGACTACCTCGTTGAGCGCCACGTTGGTTTCGAACTCGAGACGCTCGCTGATCTCGGCGGCGGTCTTTTTCAGCGCTTCCTCCGGCGTGTCGGGGTCGGTCAGGGGGGCGGCTGATTCGATGATGTTCTCCGTCAGCTGTTCGATCAGCCGGCGGCGCTCGGACAGTTTCTGCGAAGTCTGGTCATCCATGGCTCAGGCTACTTCCCCTTCTGGCCCGACGCCTTCGCCCGCCGGAAAAGGTCAAGGATGATAAACAGGAACAGCCCGCCGAGCGTCGACACCGTCAGGATGGTGAAGAACCGTGTAATGTAGTAGAGGATGCCGGACTTCTTGCTGGTGGGATCGATGTGAATTCTGCCCGAAGCGAAACGGGGACTTGCCTCGGGATGACATTCGGGTTTGCCGCAGGTCTTGACGATGTTGTCCGGATGGACCGAGGACCTGGGATCGTCATCAGGGTGAATATCGTGGTATCCGTGGCACGAGCCGCAGTTGGCCACGGTCCTGTTACCCAGGGCGGTGGCCACGCCGTGGAAGGAGTGTTCGTAGGTGGAGACGCGGTCCGATTCGATACCGTACTTGGAGCCCACTCCTTTGGATCCGTGGCAGCCCGAACACGTGCGGACAAGATCCCGCCCGGCAAGCAACGACTCAGCGCCGCCCGCGCTCTTGATTCCGTGTTCGCCGTGGCATGAAGAGCAGTCGGGTGAATCCTGGTTCCCCTCCTGGAGTGCCTGGCCATGGACGGACTGGCTGTAGGCGGCAAAGGTTTCGATATGGCACCGGCCGCACGTCCTGGGCCGGTTCACCTTGTAGACTCGGGATTCGGTCGCGCCGGTCGGCAGAACGTCGTGCGTTCCGTGACAATCCTGGCAAACGGGGGCGTCCGGGTTGCCCCGGAGGACCTCAAGGCCGTGGACCGACTGCTCATACTCGTCATAAAAGTCGCCGTCGGGGGCGCCGACGGGATTCCCGGAGTAGTGGCACCGCCGGCAATCGACCTTCCTGGCCCGCTGGTGAGGAATGTCGACGATATCAACGTGGCAATCCGTGCAGGCTCTGGCGGCGTGAACGGATGACTTCAGGATGGACTCGTCGACGTGCAGGGGTATGCGACGACCGGTCTCCTCGACCCGGGCCAGATCCTGCTTTCCGTGACAGATCATGCACTTCGGCATGGCCAGCAACCCGTCACCCGTCGGCAGCAGGATGGCGCCGGCGCAGAGGAAATACGCCACGATGTGATGAGCTCGCACCGCGTTCTCACTCCACTCTTGTTACGCGGCGGCGGTACTCCAGAACCCGGAAGAGCACAAAGGCGACAATGATGATGGTGATGAACCAGATGTAAAACTTCCGTACGTAGAATTCGCCGCCGGATTCGACGTCGCTGGCCGAGGTGTGCACCTGGCTGTGGGCAAAGTCCGCCGGCAGCCCCTCATGACACTTGCCGCACGTCAACTCGATGTTGGCGGCGTTGATCAGCGACCGTGAGTCCGATTGCGGGAAGATGTCGTGGGCGCCGTGGCAGGAGGCACAGTTGGCGGCCCGCGTCTCGCCGAACTCGGTAACCACCCCGTGGTAGGACTCCTTGAACGTCTTGATCCGGTCCGCCTTCAATCCGAATTTCGCCACCAGGGCCTCGGAGGTGTGACAATCGGAACAGGTGGTGGACACGTGGGTTGCGTAGACACGCGAGGCCGGGTCGTCGTGCGCTCGAATGTTATGCTCACCGTGGCAGTTGGTACAGGTCGGAGATTCCAGGACGCCTGCGGCCAGCGCCGTGCCGTGCACCGACTCGGCGTAGGTTTCGGAAATCTCCCCGTGACACCGTCCGCACGTCCCCGCGATGTGGCTCTTGTAAATCGGACTTTCCGGCTCGTCCGAGGGGAAGAAGGAGTGGCTGCCGTGGCAGTCGACGCAGGCGGGAGCCGCCATGTTGCCGTCGATGAGCAGCGTCTTGCCGTGTATCGATTGCTCGTACGCGCGAATCATCCCGGGATCGGGAACGTCAGTGAACTTGCCCGTAACAGACTCGTCGGCATGACACTTCACGCAGATCGAAACCGAGTTGCGATGGTTAGTCCGCGACCGCGGATCGTCTACCGGAAGCAGGTCATGGCCGCCGTGGCACGTAACGCAGGTGGGGAGGCTTTCGACACTGACCGAGCGCCCGGCCACGTGGGGCGACCGATTGTACCCCTTAGCCTCGTCCTGGTGGCAACTCGCGCAATAAACAATGCGATTGCCGCGGTGCGGTTCACCGCTACTGACCTGATGACAATCGCTGCACCCGATGTCGCGATGGACGGAGGCGGCCAGCACCGATGTGTCGACCGACTGTGCATTCTGCTGGTCTGCCGGCGGCTGTGGGTTGTGACAGAACAGGCAAGCTCGATCCTGTCCGCATACTCCGGCGGCGAGCAACAGGTAGCTGGCAATGATTATCAGTGTTCTGAAGATCACGTTTTACACTCGGCAAGTTACGCATTTCACGAATAATGGTAAATATATCGGAATTATTCGCCAGTGTGCAACAGTTTTTTGGCGCTGATTAGCTCGTTGGCGTGCAGGTAGTTATGGAAGCGTCTAAGCGGGCAAAGTAGGTCGGATTAGGTTATGATGACCTGCGGAACATCGATTGAATTGAACCCTTTTCGAAACTCCCCCGGTCTGATCGAACCGGCAGGTTCCAACCTCGGCCGGACGGCCCGTGTGGCACCGTCGACGGCGCGCTTCTACAGGCCTCATGGTTGCATTATCGCGTCGTGCGGTGGGCGCAGAGCATGTGCCTGAGAAAGGGATTTTAATTGACTTGATCCGGCTGCGGCTGGATGTTGAAGATCGTTTCCCGGATCGAATATCCACGCTGCATTCGTGCGGCCTGCCGACGTGCAAGGAGTAGACAGTGCAATTCAATCCCACCCTGGCCATCTCGTTTCTGGTTTACACGGCAGGGATCATAACCATCGGCCTGTACTCGTCGCGACTGAGGCGGAAAACCACCGACGATTTCGTCCTGGCCAATCGTGAACTGGGCCCTTGGGCGTCGGCTCTGTCGGCCTCGGCCAGCGCGGAATCCGGGTGGGTAATGCTCGGGCTGGTCGGTACGGCCTTCACCGTGGGCCTTTCGGCGCTGTGGATCATGGTCGGCATAGGGGCCGGCTATCTGTTCAACTGGTTTGTGATCGCCGAGCGCCTCAGACGCAGCACGCGCGAGAGCGGCGCCGTGACGCTGGTGCAGTTTATCGCCCACCGATTCGGTAAAGGTTCCCCGGCCCTGCGTTACATACCTGTGATTATCATCACCGCCGCCATGCTCGGTTACGTGGCGGCCCAGATGAACGCGGCCGGCAAGGCCTTCGAAGCCGTGTTTTCATTACCTTACTGGATCGGTGTCCTGGTCGGCGCGGGCATCATCCTGGCCTATACCGTGACCGGCGGTTTTCGGGCCGTCTGCTGGACGGACATTGTCCAGGCGACGTTCATGGTAGTCGCTCTGATCGGGATGCCCGTCATTCTGGCCGTGAAGGTGGGTGGATACGCCGAGGTTGTCAGCCGGTTGAGCCCCTCGGCTCCGGAATTGTTTTCGTTCACGGGTGGCAGGGCGGGCCTGGCCCTGTTGGGGTTCGTCGTCGGCATGCTGGGAATCGGTCTGGGCTACCCCGGACAGCCGCACGTTCTGGCCCGGTTCAAAGCAGCCAGGGATACGGCGGCTATCCGAAGAGGAAGATTCATATCGCTTAGCTGGTTCCTGCTGGTGTATCTGGGTGCGATTTTGTTCGGTCTGTTTGCCCGCGCATACTTCGGCACGCTGGGTGACCCCGAACAGGCCCTGCCGCTGGCCTGTGGTGAATTCCTGCCTCCGGTCATCGGCGGCTTCGTCGTTGCGGCCATCGTTTCGGCCATCTGCTCGACCGCCGATTCCCAGTTGATTGTTGTTTCAACCATTCTCTCGAGAGACGTGTTCGGATACGCCAGGGGAGCCGGCGGGACCGAGGGCACGCGGTACCAGGCGCTTGACCGCTGGACTCTCGTGATCCTGGCTCTGATCTCCGTGCTGTTTGCAGTGAGCGAGAACCGCGTCATTTTCACATTCGTTCTGTATGCTTGGGGAGTGTTGGGAGCGGCGTTCGGACCGGTCGTCATCCTGGGCCTTACCTGGAGAAAGGCCACCAAAGCCGGGGCCATTGCGGGCATGGTTACGGGTACGGCGGTGGCCGTGGTGTGGAAGGAGATCAGCGCCCTCAGCGGGGTGCTCTATGAACTGGTGCCGGCCTTCGTGCTGGCCTTTCTGGCGGTGGTGGTAGTGAGCCTGCTCACGCAGCAGGCGCGTGCGGAATCTGCCGGACCGAACTGATCAGCCCGGCGTGCCGGCCGGCAGAGAGTCGGAGCGGCCTTGTTGCTGCGCGTTGCCGTCAGTATCGATCATGCCGTCCTTCAGCCTTATTATCCGTTCCGCCCGACTGGCGATGGACTGATCGTGGGTAATGACAACGATGGTCTTGCCGGTGCTCCACAGCTCACAGAACAGCGTGACGATTTCGGCGCCCGAGGCTGAGTCAAGGTTGCCGGTCGGTTCGTCGGCCAGTATTATCTGCGGTTCGTTGGCCAGAGCACGGGCAATGGCTACGCGCTGCATTTCCCCTCCGGACAATTCGGTCGGTTTGTTGGCCGCTTTATCGGCCAGGCCGACCCTGGCCAGAAGATCGGTAACGCGCTCTCTGCGCTTCTTGTCGCTCACCCTGGCGAACAGCAGGGGAACCTCGACGTTCTCGAATGCGGTGGCGTACGGAAGCAGGTTGAACGCCTGAAAGACGAAACCGACATCCCGGTTGCGTATGTCCGCCAGGTCGTTTGATGAGAGCTTGTTGACAAGCCGGTCGCCCAGGCGATACTCACCGGACGTCGGAACGTCCAGGCAGCCCATGATGTTCATCAGGGTCGACTTGCCCGAGCCGGAGGGACCGATCACGGCGATGAACTCACCCCGGTTGACCAGCAGGTTGATCCCCTTGAGCGCTCTGAACGTCACTGTGCCCGTCGTGTATACCTTGGTCACCTGTCTCAGCTTCATAATGCTCTGCATGGCTCTATGTCCTGTCTGCTTGCCTTCACCTGTTCGTAACGCCTCTATTCGTAGCGCAATGATTCGGCGGGGTTTATCGAGGCCGCCCGCATGGCAGGAAACAGCCCGGAGAGCAGCCCCATCAGGCCGAGAATGGCGACTACGATCAGGCCGACTTCTAGCGAAATAGTGGGGCGACCCATCAGGTCCAGTATCGACGACTCCATCGGAATACGTTTGAAGCCTTCGGTCAGAATGTAGGAGACGGCCATACCGAAGGCGCCGCCGGCGAAGGTGATGATCAGCGCTTCCAGCAGAAACTGGGTCAGCACGAGACTTCGACGCGCACCGACCGCCATCTTGACGCCGATTTCCCGGGTCCGCTCCTTTATCGACACGTACATGATGTTGGCGACACCGACGCCGGCTACCAGCAGGGTAAGAAAACCGATTATCCCCAGAAACATCTTGATGCCGGTCATGATGTTGTCAAACTCTTTGGAAAAGGTCACCGTATTCCAGCTTGAAATGGCCCGGTCATCGTCGGGATCAAACCTGTTCTTATCCGCCATGGCCTGATAGATCTTGCGCTCGACGGCCGCCATCCGGTCCGGATCCTTCGTCTGGTACACGATATAGTCAAGCCAGGGATCGCCGAAGATCGCCTTGAACGTGGTGGCCGGGATGGCCAGCACGTCTTCATCCATACCCTCATAGTTGCTCATCTGCAGTTTTTCAACCATGACGCCGACAACGGTGAACGGAATGGCGCCGACCGTAATCTGTTTGCCCACTGCGTCCTCGTCCCCGAACAGGCGTTTTTCCAGTTCGGAGCCGAGAAAAGCCACGCGCCGCCGCTGTCGCATGTCCGTCTCGTTGATCATGCGGCCGCCCTGCTGCGGGATGTGGCACCGCATTTGTTCGTAGTTCGGAGGTACGCCGGTGACGTGCTCCTGGACCACGTTATCGCCGTAGCGGATCTTGACGCCCCAGCGGGAATATTCGCCGCCTATACTCTTGATTTCGGGGATGCGCTCGGCAAGGTACGCCGGATCCTCCGCGAAGAGGCGGATGCGACGACCTTTGCCCATCCCCTTGTACGGTATGGACGTCTGGCCGGACCAGATGATGCCGATATTGTCGCCCAGCCCCTTGCGGTTTATGATGAGCTGCCGGTGAAGGCCTTCGCCAAAGGCCAGGAGCATCATGATGGAAATCGTTCCCCAGGCCAGCGCCATGACGGTGAGCGTGATCCGTTTCTTCTGGCTCTGAAACTCGCGGACAAAAACGTTGTATATCGCCGACGGTCGCATGACTGCCTAAAACAGCTTCAAAGCCTGGACGGGTTGCAGGTTCGCGGCCCGGCGCGCGGGGAAAATCCCCGCTACAAAGCCGACGATCCCAAGGACGAAAGTGACGAAGAGACCGATGAAAACGTTGACGCTGGGCACACCGATAAAATCTTCGAGGCCGGCGGTCGGCACCAGCGAAACGAGGAGCCAGGCGAAAATAAACCCGAGCACGCCGCCCACGGCCGTGATCAGAAGCGTTTCCAGGACAAACTGGAACATGATCATGCTCTTACGCGCCCCCAGCGCCATCTTGATGCCGATCTCCTTGGTCCGTTCCTCCAGCACCACGTTCATGATGTTGGAGACGCCTATACCGCCCGTGATCAGGGTCGTGACCCCGATCCCGACCAGGAACCATCGGAATGCGGTGAAGAAGGTGCGGAGAAAGGCGAACCCCCGGGAAGTATCCCACACCGTCAGCGCCTCCCGGTCGCCGGGGTCAAACCTGTGGCGGGCACCCATGATCTCGAAAACTTCTCCGAGCGCGGCGTTCATGGAGAACTCCGGTTTGGCCTGCAACACAAAATTGTTCACGAAACGCACCGTGTACATTCCTTCGAACGTTGTCGACGGAATAAACGCCTGGCGGCTGTCACGGCCGCCGTAGGACGAGTTCTGCCTTTTTTCCTTCATCACGCCGATGACGGTAAAGGGCATGCCGCCGATGAGGATGCGTTTGCCGACGGCGTCTGATTGGCCGAACAGGTCGCTCTTGAGAATGTTGCCGATAAACACGACGCGGCGGCGGCGCTCGATATCACTGGCATTGATGAAACGGGACCCGGTCTGCGGGATGAGGTTGCGCATGATGCCGAATTCCGGCCACACACCGACCACGGATTGCCGGCTCACGTTGGATCCATACTTCAGGGGAACACTCCCGGCCCGGTATTCCGGGGAGATGTAATTAACCGTCCGGGCCGACTGCTTGATTACACGGACGTCCTCAGCGGTCGACCGGATCCGCCGTCCCGTGGGCAGCCCCTGGTAAACCTTGCTGGTCACGCCGCCAAAGAAGATGGCGATGTCTTCACCCAGGCCCTTTTGAGACTTGATCTGCGCGTCGCCGATACCCCGGCCGAAGGCAAAGAGCAGAACAATCGAGCAGCTTCCCCAGAACATGCCGAACATGGTCAGGGCGCTGCGCATCTTCTGGCGCCGCACGTCGTTGATAAACTGCCTTATGGTTATGAGCGGAAGCATAGAACCAGGTTCCCCCTGCGGTTAATCAAAGGGCCTGATCTCGCGCGGCGGCCGTTCCACTATCAGTTCACCCTCGGCAAGACCGCTGGTGATCTCGACCGTGATTCCATCGGACAGCCCGATGACCACGTCGCGCCGGGCGATGTTGCCGAGTGAATCCTGTACCTCCACCGTCGTCGAGGAGTCGGTCATGGTCACGAGACGCTCGGGAATGACCAGGACGCTTTCGCGTTTGGAGATGATTATATCGGCGTTGGCGCTGTAGCCGGCCCGCAGGAACTCGCGCCCGAGATCGTCAAACACGATCTCGACGTCGAACACGGTGGCGCCCTCCTGTCTCCTGGCTTTGGGCGAGATCCTGGTCAGGTTGCCGCTCAGCCGGCTGCCCGGCAGGGCGCCGACCTCGATCTCGACGGGCATTTGCAGGGCCAGCTTGCCGACGTCGATTTCGTCCACGGTGCCCTTGAACATCAGGTCATCCATCTGTGCCAGTGTCATCAGTTCGGTGCCGGCCTGGTACGAGGTCAGCGGCACGACCGGGTCGCCTTCCTCGACGTGCATGGACAGGACGGTGCCGTCGATGGGCGATTTGATGATGTTATCAATGGACCGGTCGGCCACGCGCGTCTCGCCGGAGTCGATCAGGGCCAGTTTCTCCCTGGCCAGCTTCAGGCGCAACTCGGCCTCATCATAGTCGGCTTTCTTTGACTCGTACTCCTGCGTCGATATGAGCTGCTTGTCCAGCAGCGACCGGGTGCGTTCAAATTCCTGCTGGACGTTCCTGAACAAGACCTGCGCCATCTCGACCTGTCGCCTGGCCTCGGCAAACTCCAGAGGGGTGGGATCGGGGGCGATGTCAAACAGAGGGTCGCCGGCGCTCACCCTGTCGCCGACGTCGACGAAGGTTTTTCTGACTATGCCCGAGATCTTGGATTTGACGGCAATCTCGTTTTCCGGTTCGATCTGCCCGATAGCCAGCGCTTTGTCGATTATCGTTCCGCGGCTGACGGTAAGGGTCTTGTTCCCACCATTCTTGTCCGCGGTACCGTTGCTTACGATGAAAAAGATGACAGCGGCAATGATCACCAGCGTGATTACGCCGATGATGGTTTTCTTGATCATACTTTGACTCTCCCGTCAATGTCCTCAACTGCCATACATATACACTTACGTTCGGGGCTCCCGGGTTGTTTAGATTCTATAATTGTAGCGGCTGGACGTCCCGCGCCGTCCACCGCCATCGAATGGACCGGTCAGCATCCGGTGGGGTTGCAGAATTCCCGGGTGGCCGTCAAGCGAAGCGCAACCCGCTGGCTGGTAAAGGCTTCCGATCATGCGACGCTTGGTGCGACCTTGCTCTCAGTTATTGGGCAGTCCGCGCAAGTTCGACAAATGTATCGACATCACCCAGAGCCCGACGGACGGCATCGGTCCAGAACTGCTCACCGGTCAGGTCAACCCCGAGATGCCTGGCTGCCGCCTCCTCCGTTGTCATGCTGCCGGAATCGCGGAGCAGGGCGCGGTACTTCTCCTCGAAGGCGCGGCCTTCCTTTTTTGTCCGATCGTATACACCGCCCGCGAACAGGTATCCGAAGGTATACGGGAAGTTGTAGAACGGCTGGTCCGTGAGGAAGAAGTGCAGCTTTGACGCCCAGAACAGCGGGTGGTAGCCCGACTCGTCAAGCAGAGAGCCGAAGGCCCGTTCTTGCGCGTCCACCATCAACTCGCACAACCGGTCCTTGCTGACCACTCCGTTCCGGCGTTCCGCCAGGAAGGCGTGGTCGAACAGGTAGCGGCAGTGGATATCAGTGAAGAAGGTGTACGGCTGCTGCAACTTCTGGTCGATCAACATGAGTTTTTCCAGGGGGTCGCGGCACGAATCGAGGGCGGCGTCGGTGACAAGCATTTCGGTGAAGATGGAGGCCGTCTCGGCCAGCGTCATGGGGTACAGGCTGGCCAGAAACGGCGTGTCCTTGAGCACGTGCTGATGATAGGCATGGCCGAGTTCGTGCGCTATGGTGAGCAGGTTTTCATATGTGCCCGCATAGGTCATAAAGATGCGGCTCTGTCTTAGCGGCCCGGTGCCGGTGCAGTATCCGCCGGCCGCCTTGCCCGGCCTGTTCTCGGCCTCGATCCAGCGCTTGTCGACGGCCATCTGGAAGAAGTCGGCCATCGGCTTCGAAAAGTCCCGCACGTTCTCAACAATGAAGCCGACCGCTTCATCGAAGGTGTACGAGCGGTCGACCTTGCCGCACGGCGAAAACTGATCGTACCAGCGGTACTTGTCGATTCCGAGCAGCTTCTTCTTTGCCTCGACGTAGGGGCCCAGCTTTTGGGTCTCACGCGCAATCACCGCCCACATGGCGTCCAGGGACTCCTGCCTGAGGCGGCAGGTCAGCAGGGGCTCGAACAACGGCGAGTCCCACTGCCGTCGCTCGTACAGGGAGAGCCGGAATCCGGCCAGCGCGTTCAGGGTCATGGCCGCCAGGTCGGCCCGGGACTGCCAGGCCTGGGTCATCTTGTCAAACGCCTGCTGCCTGACCCGGCGGTCAGGATCGGACATCTTGGCGGCCAGTTGTCCCAGCGATAGGGTGCTTGATTCGCCGTTCCGGCTGAACTCAACCGTCTGGTCGCCAGCCATCTTGTCGTACAGCCGATTCCAGGCATGATAGCCGTTTACACCGAGGTCGAGCGCGAGCGACTCCAGCTCAGCAGGCATTTTCTTTCCTGCCACGTAGCGCAGCTCGTTCAGAGAGAAGCGGATGGGCTTGAGGCCGTCGGATGATACCAGCTTCTCCCACTCGTCGTCCGGTTGCTGCAGCGACAGAGCCTCAAGCTCGGTCTTGAGCTTTTCGACCTCCGAATAGTACAGGTCCCCTTCGGCCTCAATCGCATGCGCCGCGCCATCGCCGACGTCCTGCGACGTCAGGCATTGTGAGAAGGACATGACGAGGTAAACATCCTGCGTCACGGATTGCAGAAGCAGGATGGCCTCCTTCCACTTTGCCGCAGTGGAAGCATCCAGGACGCGCGGAAGGCTGTCGAACCTGTCGCGGGCGTCGGCCAGGGCCGCTTTTACTTTATCCCGGAAGGCCTTGAATTCCTTTGATTTCGAACCGCCGGGGAAAATCGACTCCAGGTCCCACGTCGGCGCCGGAAATTTCTTGGTCGCATCAGCCATGAACGTACTCTCCAGTCTATATGGCCGCAGGCAATATCTGCGGCAGAATGTCCGCTATATGTCGGGTGCCTCGTGTTTCTTGACCCAGCGCGCGTAAAACAGCATGGCCGCCGCCGAGATAATGCCGATGACCGCAAAACGGTACCACAGCTCGTACGGGTGGTAGATGTTCCAGAGCATCTGGGTCGCCTCGGCGTGGGTCTTGCCGGTAACTTCAACCAGCGTGTTCATGGCCTCGGGCCGTGTCACGCCCGTAACGTCGAAATTCTTCTGAAGGTAGTCGATGGCCAGGTTGGCCTTGTCGCCCATGTCGTCATAGGCGTGGCCGGCGATAATCGAACCGAGTCCCCAGCCGATCCCCTGCGGCACGTTGGCGTAACCCATGTACAGCCCCTTTTCACCGTCGGGTGCGATGACGCCGAGGTATTCGTTCATTTTCGGCGAGGACAGCATCTCGCCGACGGAGAAGACGAGAATGCCCAGCACGCAGAAATAGCCGCTGTGAGTGAAGCCGGCCAATACCAGCCCGATCGAGGCGATCACGATGCCGATGAAAATGGAGTGAGTTCGCCGCATACGGGAAACCAGCCAGTTTATAACCACCACCAGCAGGATAATCAGGCCCGGGTTGGCGTTGATCATCCACTCCTGTGAGAGCTGGGGACCGCGAACGGAATTTAATTGCAGCATGAATCCCGGCAGGTGCAGATCCCTGACGAGTTTGGAACTGTCGACCCAGTCGACGATGAAGTTGGGGAGCATGTCAAACAATTGCATGAACATCAGCCAGAAACCGGACATGATCGCAACGAAGACGATCAGGCGGAGGTTGAAGAACTTGGTGATGGTTGTCCCGAGGGTTTTGAAAAACCCGCTCGTTCGATCTCCGCCGGCCGGAACCTCCCGGTAGGTCAGTAGCATCAGGAAGTTCAGCGATACGGTGATGGCACATCCGTAAAAGACCGCCGGCCAGGAGATTCCGTACAGGAAGTGCGCCATGGGCGGTCCGAGAAAGCCGCCGATGTTTACCAGCATGTAAAACGTTCCCCAGCCGACCGACGAGTTGCGCTTGGTCAGCACCCGGCACATGGTGCCCTGAACGCCCGGTTTGAAAATGGCCGTTCCCAGGGCCAGCGTGCAGCACCCCAAGAGAAACGGGTAGTACTCCCGCTGCGTGGCCATCAGAACGTATCCGAGCATCTTGATGACCACGGACACCGCAATGGTTTTCTTGAAGCCGTAGCGGTCGGCAAAGCCGCCGGAAATCATGGGGACCAGCGATTGCACCAGCGCCCACCACAGGAAGATTTCTCCCTTCTGGATGGCCGTGAAGTGCAGCCCGCCAATCTCGTCGGCCTGGGCGATATAGATCGGAATGACTACGCGCACGCCGTAGTACGCGAGGCGTTCGAACATCTCCATGATATTGACCATCCAGAACGGCCGGCCGAGCGTGCCGAGTTGACTGCCGAGCCCCTCTCTGGCCAGCTTTGCCTGGGAAGCAGCAATGGGTGAAGTTGTTGACATCAGGATTCCCCGGTTGTACTGTTACATTTGAAGATTCCAAGATACACCGCCGGCGCGATCCGTCAACCGCAAAGACGGTATCCGCTCAGGAAAAGCGCCTTGCGGCGGTGCGGTGACCGCGATGACCAGGCCATGAGCACTGATCCTGACGATCCTGTAGAGTTTCCCATAGATGGTACGCTTGACCTGCACCAGTTTTCTCCCGAGGAGACTCGGGAAGTGGTGCGCGAGTACATCCGGGTGTGCCTCGAGAAGGGTATCCTGAAGCTGCGGCTTGTCCACGGCAAGGGCATCGGGGTTCAGCGGCGGATTGTCCGCGGCCTGCTGGCCTCGCACCCCGATGTCGCCTCGTACCACCACGAAAGCGGGTCGGGCGGAGGCTGGGGGGCGACCGTCGTCGACCTTCGGCCGCGCGGGGACAACTCAGGCGAATAGAAAAGAAAGGCCCTCTCGGGGGAGGGCTTTTCTCTTGGAAAGAAGCGGTACGTGCGTCAGTAACGGAAAGGTTACTTGAGCAATACCATCTTCCTGGTGGCGCTGAAGCCTCCAGCCGTCAGACGGTAAAAGTAGACACCTGATGCGTATCTACCGGCATCCCACTCGATTTGATAATAACCCGCTTCGTCCCTGCCGGACCAGTTCTCAACCTGTTGACCGAGGATGTTGTAAACCACGAGGTGCCAGTCGCTGGCCACCGGCAGCGCGTATTCGAGAACCGTCATCGGGTTGAACGGGTTGGGATAGTTCTGCGACAACGAGAACCGGTCAGGCACGTCTTTGACCTTCGCCTTCACCACCTGACCGTCGAAGCTGCCGACCTGGATCGTCCTGATCCAGGTGCGGCCGTCCAGTTCGAGCACGGGGCCGGCGCCCAGCACGGTCTCACCCTTCTCGTTGTAGATTAACACACGGGTTTCGGAGTCGTCGTGGCGATACTGCATCTCCATGAAGGAGGCATTTTCGTGCAGGCGCGGAGTGACCTTGCCGCTCAGGACGACGTAAATGGCCCCGATCGGTGCATCGGACTGCTCGATGCACAACACGTTGCCCGTGACCGAGAACTCGGCCTGAAGATCGGCATTCGGGTTGATCTTCGGCATCTGCTGGGCGTCTCCCACGACCACGCGAATCAGGTAAACCAGGTCCGCCACCGTAAGCGGAATACCGTCGCCGTTGACATCGCTGGCGGCGATGGCGGCATCGACCCGCCGCCCGGTGCCGAAGGCATCCGGGCCGCGAGTGAAGTAATTGGTGAACATCACGGCATCCGCGATCTCGTAGGCGAGGCCGTTGAGGTTGATATCGCCGCGCATGTCGATCGAGTCAGAGGGGACGATGTCTACGCCGCCGTTGGTGAAGTCGACACAGCGCGCCGGCTTCGGTTTGTCCGGTCCCTGGCCGAGCAGGCAGAGGTCGGGAGCGCCAAAGTAGCCCGGGAAGCCGTAGCTGATATCGGTGATCGCGTTCAGGTCGAAGGTGTACACGTTACGGGAAATCCAGAGCGTGTCGCCTTCCCGCGAGGAGAACGCGTTGTCACCGCACTCGGTCCAGAAGAACGACACCGGCGCAAACTGACCCTCCAGGGTCCGGTCGTTGGATACGAGGAACCTGATCGTCGCCAGTGTGCCCGTCATCCCGTCGAGGAAGCAGCCCGGGTGGTAGGCGCCGTTGTTGGTTTCGGCTATGGCCACGAGCCGCAGAAGGCCGGTCGGGCATGATTCGCAGTTGCCGTCGGCGCCGAAGCGGTAGGTGAAGTACTCCCAGCCGCACATGTCAAGCAGGTCGCCGGGCAGGGCCAGGGCGGGATTGAGCGCCGTGACGTCATACCAGACCAGGAAGTTGAATCCGCCCAGCTCGTGCCCCGAGCCGTTAAGGAAGATTCTCAGGTCCGTAAACTGCCCCTGGACGACATTGTGACTCTTCTCGATCTGGACGTGGACGCACTGGTCGACCTCGACCGTAACGCAGATCGTATCGACGTCCGTACAATGCAACGGATCCGTCTCCCCGGAGCAGCCGTCCGTGGCCGTGACCTGGAAACAGTACACGCCCGTGGTGTCGGCGTCAAAACATATCTGGCCCGTAAGATCGTCGTAGTGGGCGATATCGGGAACGACCGTGACGTCGGCAAGATTGCCGTCGTTGTCCGAGATATCCGCGGTGAAACAGAGTTCACCCACCGACTCGAGGTAGGCGGTGAAGTCAGGTGGCAGCGACACCACCGGCGGTGCGTTGAAATCGACGGTGATGGTCGTGGTGTCGTAGTCCTCGGCGCCGCAGGAGTCGGTCGCCTTTATAATGAAGGTGTATGACTTGTCATCGCCCGTGCCGTACCCGGCGCCGAAACAGATCTGACCGGTCTGGTCGTTGTAGCTGCCGGTCGACGACATCAACTCGACCGAGGCCAGGTTGCCGTCCTGGTCCGAGGCGTCGACGCTGATGCAGATCGTCGTGTCATCGCAGGCGAGAATCGTCTGGGGTTCGGGGAGCACGACCAACGGCGCCGCGTTGATGCTGAAGCTGACCTGGAACGAGTCTATGCAGTGCGCCCCGCAGGAGTCAACGCACATGACCACAACCCACACGGTTTCGTCAGTGGACGGCGTGTACGACCAGTTCCCGCCGACAATCGAGCCGGGTCCTGAAATCAGTTCACAATGGTCGTAGTTGCCGTCCGGATCGGTCGCGCTCACGGGCAGGCTCACCTGCGACGGCGAACACTGGAAGAACTGCGTGACGCCCTGCGGCACCTGGCAGGTGGGGTCGGAGTTCAGAGTCACCGTCACCCGGGAGGTGTCCTCGTCCGCGGCGCCGCAGTCATCCACGGCCCGCAGGATGAACGTATAGGTTCCGGACGTATCGGGCGTGAAACACACCGTGGAGCCGTCATAGGTGCCTTCCCCGGTCGTCAGGTAGCAACTGTCGAGGTTTGCATCTTCGTCGGAGCACGCCGCCGCCCGGCATACCTGGGCGGGATTGCACAGGTACAGCCCGGTGTCGGGGGCAAGGGAGGCGACCGGCGGCCGATTGAATCCCACCGTGACGACCAGCGTGTCGGCACCCGCCGCGCCGCAGGCGTCGGTGGCCCGCAGCACGAAGGAGTAAGTGCCGGCGACGGTAGGGGTGAAGCAGAACTGGTTGGCCAGTGTATCCAGAACGCTGCCGGGGGGACTCTCGACGAGTTCCTCTACCGTGACGTTATCGTCGCCGTCCAGAACGGTGTACAGGAAGCAAACCTCCTGGGCGGCGCAGAGGTAGACGGCCGTATCCTCGGGCAGCGACACCACCGGTTTGCCGTTAAGGGTGACGTTGATGACGGCGACCAGCGTGTCGGCCGCGTTGCAACTGTCGAGGATCTCGGCGGTAACGCTGTAGCTGCCGCTCGTCGGGGCATCGAAGCACCAGAGGCCGCCCGGGGTCACCGTGCCGTTTCCGGAAAGGCGCCGCCATTCATACAGGTCGCCGTCCGCGTCGGTAGCCGCAAACTGGGCGCAAATCTGGCCGGCGGCGCAGAGGAAGGTATCGACGGACGGCGGGTTGGTGGCCACCGGCGGGCTGTTAATGGTGATGTCGGCGATAAGCAGACAGGTATCCGTGCCGCAGTCGGTGGCGGCGACGATCTGGAGTTCATAGTGTCCGCTGGTATCGGCCGGGAAGCACACGTTACCGCCAGTGTACGTGCCGATCGGGGTGATCGTGACTACCGCACCGGTACCCACCACACCGACCGGCACACACACCGTATCGGGTGTACACAGGAAGCGATCGATCGGGTCGGGACAATCGATCTGAGCCGCCTGACCGATGCTGACGTTAAAGACCAGTTCGCAGGTATCAGCGCCGCAGGTGTCCGCGGCGATGACGGTCACCGGGTAGGTGCCGGACGTGTCAGCGAAGAAGCAGAGTTCGCCGTTCGCCCAGGAGCCGTAGGAAACGGTGACGTTTGCGGTGGACGGTGTGACGTCGAGCATCTGACACACGTCGTCCGGCGTACACAGAGAAACTTCTATGGGGCTCGCGGGGCAGTCAATCTGCGCCCGCGCGCCAATGGCAATGGTAACAACGATCGTGTCCAGGCCCGCTGCACCGCATGAATCGGTGGCGCGGACGATGAACTCGTAGCTTCCGGCCGCGGAAGGCGTGAAGCATACGGTGTTGGCGACCGTGTCAATTGTTCCGTACCCGGACAGCATGGATTCGACAATCCCCGAGAGCCCGTCCGGATCGAACACCTGATAACCCACGCAGACGGGTTCAGGCTGGCACATTTCGAGCGACGTGTCGCTGTCCAGCGTGACCATCGGCGCGCTGTTGATCGTGACGTCGATTACGGCAGTGTCCACGGACGACTCGCCGCAGTCGTCGACGGCCTCGAGCGCGAACAGGTACGTGCCGGACTGAGTGGGGTTAAAACAGATTCGGCTGCCATCGTACGTGGCCGGGGTGGAACTGCTAAAGATGCAATCAGTGAGATTGCCGTCGGCGTCACTGCACGAGGCCGGCCAGCAAAGCGTGGTCGCGTCATCGCACAGGAACACGTCCTGGTCCCCGCCGGCATCGGCCACCGGGGCCGTGTTGACCACCACACCGACATTTATAGTGTCCCTGGCCACGCGGCCGCACTCGTCCTCCATCGCGAGCACAAAGGTGTAGGTGCCGGAAGAGCCGGGAGTGAAACAAATCTCCGAGTTGATCGTATCCAGCGTTCCGGCGCCCGTCTCCAGGACGAGCGTGCGGGAGCGCGGATCGTTGGGGTCATAGGCCGTGTACGGCAGGCAGATACTCGACGACAGGCACAGCGTGGTGTCGAAATCCGGGCCGAACTGCACGACCGGTGATTCATTTATCTCGAACTCAACCTTGAACGACGACGTGCACTCGGCCCCGCAACTGTCGAGACAGCGGACGGTCACGGTGACGCTCTGGCTTGTCACCGGCGTGTAGCACCAGTCGCCGCCTGTGAGAACACCCGGACCCGAGACGATCTGACAGAGTTCGAGGTTTCCGTCGATATCCGTGGCATACGCAGGCAGGCAGACCTCGGAGGCCGCGCACTGGAAAATAGTGGTATCGCTTGGCATCACGCAGACGGGGCCGGAGTTGATGGTCACGTCTATGACCACCGTATCGCGATCAACGGCGCCGCAGGCGTCGCTGGCTTCAAGGACGAACTGGTAGGCACCGGAGGCGCCCGGCGTGAAGCAGATGTTATCGCTGTCATAGGTGCCGGGACCGGAGATCAGCGCGCAGTCGGAGAGATTGCCGTCGACGTCGCTGCAGCCGGCCGGCCAGCAGATCTGGTCCGGCGAGCACAGGAACAGCGCCTGGTCCGCACCGGCGTCTGCAACCGGCGGGCTGTTCAGGGTGTAGTGAACAACCACCGTATCGAAGCTCGCCGTGCCGCAGCTGTCGGTGGCTTTCAGCACGAACTCGTAATCGAGCGTGCCCGTGGGAGTGAAACAAATGTTGGTACCGTCATAGGTGCCCGGGCCGGTAATCAGCTCAACCACCTGCAGGTTTCCGTCGGGATCACTCACGGAGGTCGGCCAGCAGATCGCCTGGGGAGCGCACTGGAACACCGTCTTGTCTTCCCCGGCAAAGACCACCGGAGGATCGTTGAAGTCGACCGCCACGAGGAGCGTATCGTAAACCGCCACGCCGCACGAATCTGTCACCCGTGCGACAAACTCGTAATTCCCCGCTACCGGGGGCGTAAAGCACAGCAGGTCGGAGCCGACAAAGAGAGCGCCGCCGCCGCTGATCAGTTCCACGGCGGCCACGTTGCCTTCCGCGTCGTAAAGGGAGAACGGCAGGCAGATTTGTTCGGCCAGGCACAGGAAAACGCCCGTATCGTTGCCCAGCGAAAAGACCGGCGGCGTGTTGACCGTCGCGTCAAGGGTCAGGCTCACGGTATCAGCAGCACCGCACGAATCGGCAACTTCGGCCGTAACGGAGAAGCTGCCGGTGCTGCCGGCCGTGACGCACCACTGGCCCGAAGGACCGACCGTGCCGTCGCCGGTCAGCCGTGACCAGGTAAGCGTTCCGCCATCCGGGTCGTCGGCCCCGAACTGATAGCACACCTGGCCGGGATCGCAGAGGAAGGTGTCGAGCGGCGAGGGCGGGTCGACCGCAAGCGGAGGCCGGTTGATCTGCACGTCGGCGATCACGATACACGTGTCAGTACCGCAGCCCGTCGAGGCGACAACTTCGATTTCGTAATGGCCGCTGGTGTCGGCAGGGAAACAGACATGGCCGGCGGAATAGGTGCCGATCGGGCTGACCGTCACTACCGGTGAAGGACCCATGATTCCGACCGGGATGCACACCGACTGCGCCTCACAGATAAATATGGATTGCGGATCCGGGCACGCAATCTGTGCCGCCTCACCGATTTCGACGACGAACGTGACGACGCACGTGTCGGCGCCGCACGACGTCTCGGCGATCACGGTGACTTCGTAGGTGCCCGACGTGTCGGAGTAGATGCACAACTCACCGTTCGCGTATATGCCGTTGGAAACCGTTACCGAAGCCGAGGCGGGCGTTATGGGCAGCATCTGGCAGACGGTGTCCGGTTCGCAGAGTGAGACGTGAATCGGCTCGGTCGGGCAGTCAATGGAGGCGAATTGACCGAGCGTCACCGTCACGACAATCGTATCTTTGTCGAAGGCCGAGCAGGAGTCGGTCACGCGCACCACGAATTCATAGGTGCCGCCGGCCGTGGGTGTGAAGCAGATCCTGTCGGCGGCCGTGTCTATGCTTCCGTAGCCGGAAACCATTTCTTCTATCAGACCCGCCGGACCCTGGGGGTCGGACGGCGTATAGACGAGACAAATCTCTTCGGGAGCACACAGGGAGACCGACGTATCGTTGCCGAAGGCCACCGTGGGCGGGTCGTTAACCGTTATTTCGTAGGTCTTGCCGGTGGTGTCGGCCGCGCCGCAGGTGTCCGTTACAGCCAGTGTCACGGCGTAGCTTCCCGACTCATCCGGTGTAAAGCACCACAGGCCGGCGGGGCTGACCGTGCCGTCGCCGGTAAGTTTTGTCCACGTCAGGGGATCACCATCGGTATCGTTGGCCTGAAACTGGTAACAGATTTCCTCCACCGTGCAGAGGGTCCGCGGCATGGGGCTGGTCGGATCGACTGTTACCGGCGCCGAGTTGAGCGTGACATAATAGATGATCGACGTGGTATCGGCGGCACCGCAGGAGTCAGCCACGATGACCGTGGCGGTGTAAGAACCGGAGGCCGTCGGCGTCAGGCAGAATTCACCGTCCGGCGATATCGTACCGGCGCCGGCCAGGAAGCTCCAGACAAGCGGGCCGCCGTTGGGGTCCGTGGCGGTGAAGGTGTAACAGACCTCCACCGTGTCGCACAGGAAAACGGTGACGGGCGACGGCGGCTCGGCGACCGGCGGATCGTTCCTGTCAATCGTTACCACCACCGTGTCCCGGTCTTCAAGACCGCAGGCATCGACGGCACGAATCACAAATGTATGGGCGCCGCTCGTGGCCGGCGTGAAACAGATCTGGTCATCGACCAGGCTGCCGGGGCCGGACAGCAACTCGCTGACGACCAGGTTGCCATCGGCGTCGTGAAACGAAACCGGGAGACAAATCTGCTCGAAGTCGCAGACGAACAGAGACTGGTCCGGCCCGGCCGCGGCGTGCGGCGCCGAATTCAGCGTCACGGTAACGAGAATCATGTCCGTGCTCTCGTAGCCGCAGGCGTCGGTGGCAGTGGCAATCACCTCGTACACACCGGACGTGTCGGCGGCGAAGCAGATATCCTCCGTTGTCGGTGACGGTGCCGTGCGGGCGGCCAGGGCGTCGATCTCTACCGGCCCGGCAAGACACGAGATTTTTACCTCGTTAAAGACGAGGCCATCCGGCAGGTCAAACGTAATACCGCCTATTCCCGAGCCGGCTGACCCGCCCGGAAAGACGCGCGTGAGGGTGTGGACCGTTACGCCGTTGAGCCTGAACTGCAATTCGGCCGTGCCGCCGCCGTTGGTGTTGGTGAATACAACGAAGTCGGTATTGGCGCCGTTGCACGTGGTGACAGCCTGGCTGTATCCAACTGTACAGAAGTTACCCGCCGCAAACGCCAGGGAACCATCCCCGTCACCGCCGTCGGGACCGCCGGGGCCGGGAGCGGTGAAGGTCATGTCGGTCGGTGGGCCTGCCAGATGATCGGCGGAGTTACCCGGTTCCAGGCCGGTTGGGAACGACCCGTAGTCAACGATGAAGTCGACAAAGCCAAAATCCGGCAGCGTGACGTCGACGCCCGACTGCGAGTTGACCGGCGGGACAAAGTCCGAGGCGATGTACAGGACCTTACCGGGAGCACCGCCGCCTATCTGAATGATCGTTCCGCCGAGATGGTCCAGGCGAGCCACCTGATCGAAATTCGTCAGCGTGCCGGAATACTGCCCCAGATTGGTCGTGACGGAGGTCACGTCGCAATCGGCGTCCAGAACGTCGAGTGGCAGGCAGATCTCCGCCGGGTCACACAGGAAGATGGCCGTGTCATCGGGCAGGACCACCACGGGAGCGGTGCCGACGGTAACCTCATAGATAATCTGAAGGGTATCGGCGCCGCCGGTGCCGTCGATTACTTCGAACACGGCCGTATAGGCGCCGCTCGTGGACGGACTAAAGTCATAGTAGCCGACGACCGGAGAGACGGAAGGCGTCGAGCTCAGGAAGCCCGGTCCGGACAGAAGGGTCATGGTCAGGACGTCGCCCGGATTAGGATCGGTGGCGATAATCGTATCGTATACGGCCTCGCCGGAGCATATCACGACCGTGTCGGTGCCGCCCGGCGTCACGAAGTTGGGGGGCATGAAGGGCGGACAGAATACCGTCGAAAACTGTATCCCGTTCGCCTCGTACGCCCAGCTTCCGGTGTAGCGGTCACCGTAAGTGGTGCCAGGAACAATCAGGCCGTTCATATTGAACGTGGCGCCCGGCAGGCTCTTGGGCGTGAAGCGGCTGGTATTGGGGTCGTCGATTGGATCGTTAAGCTGGTACTGGTCGGTTATTCCTGCATAGGTGTCGACGAATCCGGGGACTGAAGACAGCAACGTCAGGTCGTCGCCAAGGTACACCTGGTCGGCGTTAAACGCCACGGTGTGGCCGGAACTCCAGAGGTTGAAGTCGATCGCACAGCCGGCTACCACGATCCCGAGCGTGTCGCGGAAATCCCCCGTATCCTTAATCTTGGCATAGTCGATGGTGATATCCCACCAGATTTCGTACAGGTTCTCGGCGATGGAATCAGGCCACCTGACCCAGCCCCAGCGGTCGTTCTGCTTCAGGTCGCACGAAAGCTCGAATCCCTGTGCCCACAGGTTCACAGCCGGCGTCGGATCCTGTTCCATCGTCACCAGAATGCTGCCGTGGAACTGTTCCAGCGATTGCCCGCGTGAATACAGGAAGTTGGCAATGTACCACTTGCCGGCAGCAGTGTCATTGTAGATGTAGTACCCCCCGAGATCGGTTTCCAGAGGACCGGGCAGGACGGGCACCCCCTGAAAGTAGCTCGAATCGACAAGGTTGTAGTTGGGGGGCGGACCCGGCGGATTGTTGGTCCACGGCCAATAGTAGTCTGCGACCGGGTCGGGTCCCGTATCGTCAGGCTCCTGGTCGCTGGCATAGACTGTGTACGGTTCGCCGCTGATTGGATCGTCCGCAACGAGCGCGGGTGCTCCGATCAGGAGAACGGCAATGCAGGACAGAATCAACCTTACGGGTTGCATGCAACTCTCCCGTTATCCAGATCACTAATATTCGCTTGTTACAAGGACAGCAAACGGCGTAGGTCCGGAGCAGACGAAAGTCCGCGAAACCTGGCATACGGGTAGGAAATACTCTGTTTACGTGCTGAGATTAGCAATCAGCCATGCTGTCTCCCCGAAAATTACCTAAATCGCCGCTGTCTTGCAGGTCTTCCGGGCCTAGTCCTGACCGTGTGCTTTCGAGAATCTCTCCTCAAGGCATGACCCGACCTGTACATATCAAATTACAATATCTGGGGCTTCTGTCAAGCGAAAACTGCTCAATTATAGGGCAGTCGCGGCGTTTTCCGCGGAAAAGGGAATAACTCTATCTGATTTGGGACGGTTTCGCCCCGTTCGGCCGCCGAATCCTCTCCAGCTTGGCCAGCAATTCCTGAGCCTCGCGTTTCGACAGGCCTTCCCGGACAAGGCTGTCGAGCCCCATCTCTGCTGATTCGAGGTACTTGACAAGAATCACCAGTTCCGGCGCCGAGAATGTCGCGGCATTGACCGTGTAATCCTCGAAAGCTTCATAAGCTATCGGGCAGACCGTCCTGACTACTTCGGCCATAATATTCGCATACGCCCTCATCTCGGCCTGGGCGTGACTGTCCATCCGCAAGCGCAAAAAGTGGAAAAGGTTATGAAGGTCAATCTTCCAGTACCACTCGGTATATAGCGACAGGGGGAGGTTTATTCGCGCCAGCTCACGGGCCAGCCCAGTCTCGACAAAGGCCTCGTATTCGGCGTACTGAGTCTCCTGCGAACCCTGCAAGTGGTCCAGAAAGCGGTCCTTTATGTCATCCGGCAGTTCGTCCTGCGATCGCCCCTGCTTGTTCACGGTCGATTGCAGGCGGATGTCTTTTCGCTCGGGCCGGAAAAACTCGGGCCGCATGACCGAATACCGACCGGAATACTCGTTGACGCTGGCCGAACGATGCCGAATCCATTGCCGGGCGACGAAAATGGGCAGTTTGACGTGGAATTTCAATTCCACCATCTCGAACGGGCTGGTGTGCCGTTGGCGCATCAGGTAGCGGATGAGCGCACGGTCCTCGGAGATTTTCTTGGTGCCTTCGCCGTAGCTGACCCGTGCCGCTTGAACAATAGCCTGATCCGATCCCATGTAGTCGACCAGCCGGATAAAACCGTGGTCGAGGACCTTGAATTCCCTGTCCAGCAGGGCGTCCGCTTCTTTGCTGGTTGCGTGAGCCATATTGCTGTTACCTGAGACCGACCAACGTCTGAATATAGGGTTGCGGCCGAGGCGGGACAATCTATTTATGCCCGGCGTACGGTTGGCCGAGGCGCCCTGCCGGTGGCGGGCTTGCGTGCGGGTTGCTTTTCGGCGTCACGTTGGGTATCTTCGGACTCTTAGTGAAACTGATCAGATCGGATGGTGCCCCCGCGACGGGGCGAGGCGCGCCCGGATACGACACGAAGGAGACTGCACATGACCCCGCAAAAAGCCTACGATGAACTGGAAAAGCGACTTAAAGAAATCGCCTTGATTCAATCGAGTATCGGCCTGTTGGGCTGGGAGGAACGCACCTACATGCCGCCCCGTGGCGCTGATCTGCGATCCCGGCAGCTAAGCTACCTGGCCGGGCTGGGCCACGAGAAATTCACCGACCCTCGCATCGGCGAACTGCTGGCGACTGTCGAGGGCAGCGAGCTGACGAAGGATCCCGACTCGGTTCAGGCGGCAAACGTGCGCGAAATCCGCCATCTCTATGACAAGAATACGAAGCTCCCGAAGGATCTCGTCGAAGAACTCACCCGGACCACGTCGCTCGCCGAGACGGAATGGGCCACTGCCCGTAAGAACTCGGACTTCAAAGCGTTTCTTCCGTGGCTGGGAAAGGTTGTCGATCTGACCCGGAAAAAAGCCGAAGCTTACGGATACGAGGGGGAACCGTACAATTCGCTGCTGGATGACTATGAGCCGGGGGCGACCGTTGACGACATCATCGAAGTGTTCAAGAACCTGAAGGATGAACTGGTGGACCTGGTCGGTCGCATAGCCGAGGCTTCGAAAAAGCCCGATGTTTCCGTCGTTGAGCGCGAGTACGACGTCGAACGCCAGAAGCTGTTCAACGAGATGGTCGCCTGCGCGATCGGTTTTGATTTCGCGGCCGGGCGACTGGATATCTCCACCCACCCGTTCACCAACGGTCTCGGACCCGGCGATACGCGCATTACGACCCGCTTCAACCCCCGGCGGTTGAACGATGCCCTGTTTGGTACCATGCACGAAGTCGGCCACGCCCTGTACGAGATGGGGCTGCAGAAGGACAAGTATTTCGGAATGCCCGTCGGCGACTCCGCGTCTCTGGGTATTCACGAGTCGCAGTCCCGGATGTGGGAGAACCAGGTTGGCCGGTCAAAGGAATTCTGGGTCTATTTCCTGCCTCAACTCAAACGGATATTCCGCCAGTCGCTCAACGGCGTGGAGCTCGACGACTTCTACGCTGCCGTCAACCATGTCACGCCCTCGTATATCAGGGTCGAAGCGGACGAGGCGACGTACAATCTCCACATTCTCCTGCGCTTCGAGCTCGAGAGAGCGATGGTCCTGGGGGATCTCAAACCCGGCGACGTGCCGGGTGAGTGGAACAGCCGTTTCAAGAAGTACTTCGGTCTTGACGTCGATACAGACGCCCATGGCTGTCTTCAGGACGTGCACTGGTCGGCCGGCCTGATCGGTTACTTCCCCACGTACACCCTGGGCAATCTGTACGCCGCTCAGTTCTTTGCCAGGGCGAAGCAGGACATCCCGGATCTTCCCCAGCAGTTCGAGCGGGGCAACTTCAGCAGTCTGCTCGGCTGGTTGCGCGAAAACATACACTACCAGGGCCAGCGATACCGGGCCAACCGTCTTTGTGAGCGCGTGACGGGCAAGCCGCTGTCGCACCGGCCGCTGATGGAGTATATGAACGCCAAGTTCAAAGAGATCTACGGCCTTTAAGACTGCCGGCTCGGGTTGAAGGAAGGTCACGAGCGGAGCCGGGCACCTTTTACGGCTTGGCCGGCGGCGATATGACTGCACGCGCTATATACCGGCCCGGCCGAGGTCGAGGACGTGATAGCGAATACGTTACAGCAACAGTTGCGTGAGCTTATCACCGAGATTCTGCACGAAGAGCGCTACTTCCAGACCCGGGCTCGGCAGATGCACCTTGACCAGGGAACGCTTGACGCCCGACACGTCCAGGTAATGAGAACCGGGAAGTTGACACCGGCGCACGATCGGCTCAAGAGGGTGCATGACGCGATGTTCAAAGCTCATCGCAGGGTTGCGCGGGACCATCACGGTGTCGTGACCTCCTGTCGGCGAATTGCCGACGGGCTGGGTGCCGGGACAGTCAGTGAACGCCAAATAGCACTCGAGCTTGACCACCTGCGCTCAGTCCTTAAGGCTATGAAGACCGAGCACGCCACTGTCGAGGCCGAGCGACGGAGAATCGACAGGGAGCACGCCGCCTACGTGCGATCGATATCCGGCGGTCGTTGACAAACTGCCAATAGAAGCGGTGACCGTGACCCGTCGGGCAACTCCTCCTGAGAACGGCCTCCTGATGTTCCGACGGCCGGGTCGGGCCTCTCGGGCGGAACGTAAGGGACCCAGAAATCCTTTGCCAAACGTAAACTCAGCCGGTTACTTGTTTCGAGGCTGCAGCCGGCAGAGGGAGTCACCGATAGTGCAAGTAGTTGCCAGGAAACGAATGGGACGGAAATGCGGATAATAATCGTTGGTGCGGGAGTTGTGGGCTCTGCGGTGGCGGAGCAATTGCTTCGCGACAAGCACAGCCTGGCCATTATCGATGTAGACCGCAGTCTGACCGCGCAGCTTGCCGAGAAGCAGGACGTTCAGATTCTGACGGGCTCCGGCTCATCACCGAGGCTGTTACGGGAAGCCGGCATAGCCGATGCCGACATGGTTCTGGCCGTGACGCCGGATGACGAGGTCAATATCGTGGTCTGCGCCATCGCTGCCGAGTACAACGTAGGCCGCCGCATCGCCCGCCTGAGGAGCCCCGATTACGTGCGCGGCGACGCCGGCTTTGATCTTACGGGGCTCGGCGTCACGGCCGTGATCCACCCGGAAAAATTGATGGCCGAACATATCCTGCAGTTCATCGAGACCCCCCATGCCGTGGAGTCGGCCAGCTTCGAGAAGGGCAGCATATTCCTGCGCGGCTACCGGGTCAGGGAAAACATGGAACTGGCCGGCAAGACACCACGCGAGATTCGGGAGCAGATCGCACCCGAGGTCATCCTGTTTGCCGCCATCAACCGCAATGGCCGCGGCATGATCCCTTACGGCAACACCGGCATAGAGCCGGGCGATATTGTCTATACCCTGTTTCCGGCGGAGTCGCTTGAGAGCTTCCTGAAACTGGTCGGCCAGGTCAGGAAGAAATCCCGGAAGATCATCGTTACGGGCGATTCGTACGCCGTGCTGGAGATGGCGCAGGCGCTGGACTCGACGGAACACAAAGTCATACTCGTTGATCCCGACCTGGAACAGGCGAAGTCGGTGGCCGGCATGTTCAGCAATATCGAGGTCATCCACGGGGATTGCACCGACGCCGGTCTGCTTCGGGAACTCAATGTCGATACGGCTTCGTTCTTCATCGCCGTCTCCGATCAGTCTGATTACAACATTCTCTCCGCCCTGCTGGCGAAGGCCGAGGGTGCCCACGAGGTTATCGCTGCTTCCACGGAGACCCGGCACGACCGGTTGTTCAATTCGATCGGGATTGACCACGTGGTAAACGTCCGTCTTACGGCCGCCCGGGAGATCCTGGAGATCATCTCCCGCGGCCAGATCGGCGCCGTTGTTGAGCTGTCCAATATCGACATTGAGGCGGCTCGCTTCACGGTTGACCCGCAGAGTGAAATCGCCGGGCTGAAAGTGCAGAAGATAGCCAGGAAGCTGAAGAAGGACTCGATCATCGGCGTCATCGTGCGCGGCGACCGGATGATAATCCCCGGCGGTGATACCGTCATAGAGGCCGATGATCACGTGATCATTATATCGCGCGGCAAGCACCTGCCGGCCTTGGCCAGCCTGTTCAGACCCGGCGGCCTGTTTACTTGGAGGTAGCAGCGTGCACAAGGCAGCGGTCGGGTATGTTATTGGGAAGCTCATGCAGGTGCTGGCGGGTGTCCTCCTGGTGCCGTTGGGTATTGCCGTCTACGACTACCGGGCGCTCGAGTTCAGCCGCATCCTCGCTGCACCCGAAGTCGTCGGGTTTCTTCTTTCCGTGCTCCTGTCGTTCGTGCTCGGCACGTTGATGGTGGCGAGCCTTCGCCACGGCCGTGAGCTCCAGGGGGCCAGAGAGGGGTACGCCATCGTCGCCATCGGATGGATCTGGCTGACCTTCTGGACCTGCCTGCCCCTGTTCTTTTACTTCGTGTCCCGAAACGCGGGCGGGCTGGCCCATCACCTGGCCTGCTTCACGGACGCGTATTTTGAAATCATGTCCGGTTTCACAACCACGGGCGCCAGTATCCTCAGTGATATCGAGTCCGTGCCCCGGTCATTGCTGTTCCTGCGCGCCCTGGCCCACTGGCTGGGCGGTATGGGTATTATCACGCTGGCCATAGTCATCTTTCCGTCCATGGGGGTCACGGCGTACCAGATGTTCCGAGGGGAGGTACCCGGGACCAGTCCCGGGAAGCTGAAGCCGCGATTGTCCCAGACGGTGTCAATTCTCTGGGGTGTCTACTTCCTCTTCACGGCCGCCGAAACCGTCCTGCTGTTCATCGGCGGTATGGGCCTGTTTGACGCCGTCTGTCACGCCTTCGCCACTATGGCCACGGGCGGGTTCTCAACACAGAACAGCTCCGTTGCAGCCTACGGATCGGATTTCATTCGGTGGGTCATTATTGTCTTCATGTATCTGGCCGGCGTCAACTTCATCCTGCATTTCCGGGCGTTGCGCGGTGATCTGGCGGCGATGTACCGCAATCGCGAATTCCTCTTCTACAACGGGGTCATCCTCGTGGCCATCGTCCTGGTCACCAGCGTGCTCTATTTCAACGGCCCGGCGACGCCCGAAACGGCGGCCCAGAGTTACCGCCATGATCCCATGCCCGCCGAGGAGTTCGACGCCCACTACGCTCAGGAAGCGGGCAAGGTGAGCACCCTTTACGGCAGCATCCGGACGGCGACTTTCCAGGTGGTGTCAATCGTGACTACGACCGGTTTTTCCACCGCCGACTTTGACCTGTGGCCGAATTTCGTGCGCTTTCTGCTGGTCTTCCTGATGTTCTTCGGCGGCTGCCTGGGGTCGACCGGCGGCGGCATCAAGATGATTCGCGTGGTCGTGGTGTTCAAGGTGGCCTGGAAGCAGTTGCGCAAGATGACTCAGCCACGCCTGGTCGCTCCCATCAAGGTCGGGGACACGGTGCTGCATGATGAGGCCGTCGTCAACGTCGTCGCGTTCTTCATTCTCTTCACCGGCCTGTTTATCCTCGTGGCTTTCCTGATGACGCTGTTTACGCCCGACCTGACCACGGCCGTTGCCTGTTCCATCGCCACCATCGGCAACATCGGTCCCGGTCTGGCCGGTATAGGTGCGGCCGAGAACTACGGCTGGTTGCCGTCGCCCGCCAAGTGGATTCTGGTGCTGTCGATGCTCCTCGGTCGCCTCGAGATTTTCACCGTGCTGATCGCCTTCCGGCCGTCCGTGTGGCGCCGGTAGCGGGCGAAAACCCCTGGTGCCAGCATCGGTATACCGTTATCATACTCCATCACGGGCCGCGCGTGACCGGGCCCGGCGACCGGTTTCGCCCGGCCGCCGGCCGGTGAACGCGAGGTGCGCCCGGTATAGAGCGCCGCAGGTAGTCTGAAAATGAAAACGATATTCTTCTTTGTCTTCTTTGTCAGTTTGTTCATTCTGGTCCTCGGCCTGATCGAGGTCCTTCTGCTGCGCGTTCTGAATAAGGTGTGGTGGAAAAAGAAGGTTGTCCGCCGCCTGGCCCTGTCACTGCCGCTGGTCGGTGTCGCGGGGTTCGTCGTGTTCGCCGCCGGCGAGTTCTATCGCATCCCCTGGCTGGCCGTCCCGGCCTCGGTGGTCGCCGCCATGGCCTTCATCCTTGAAGTCTGCCTGATGCTCTCCCTGCCGGTGTCGGGCGCCATCCATCTGGTCGATCACTGGGTCCACCGGCTTACACGTCACTGGGCACCGGGCAGGGGAGAGCCGCCGGATCGCCGTCGACGACTGTTCCTCAAGGGGGTGGCCATGGCGGTGCCGCTGGGAACGATCGGTATGGGTGTCTTCGGAGTGGGGCGTTCGTTTGTGTCTGCCAACGTGTACCTGCGGAGGATTGCCATGGACAACCTCCCGGACGACCTGGTCGGCCTGCGAATTCTGCACCTGTCCGATCTCCACCTGGCGCACTACGTCACCCTCGACGATCTGGTGACGGTGCTGCAGAAGGCTCAGGAGTTCCAGCCGGACGTCGTCCTGGTCACCGGCGACGTGGCCGACGACCTTGCCCAGTTACCCGGCGCGCTGGGGCTGATAGCAGAGTCGGGCACACCAATGGGGTGCTACGCGTCGCTCGGCAATCACGAGCACTTCAGGGGGCTGACCCAGGTGAGGCGGACATTCGACGGTTCCCCGGTGCCGCTGCTGGTGAACGAGGCGGTCCGCTTGCCCGTGGGTGAGGCCTCGGTCATTATTGCCGGGATCGATGATCCCCGGCTGATGGAGGGTGGCGACGCCGGATTCTATACCCGGTGCCTGGACCTTGCTCTCTCGGAAACCCGCGACGGTGATGTGACGGTTCTGATGAGCCATCGGCCAGCCGTCTTCGACTACGCCGCGGCGCGGGGTGTGCACCTCACGCTGGCCGGCCACACGCACGGGGCGCAGATTGGGTTGTTCGGACGTTCCCTCCTCGAAAGTTATTTCCCGCGACAATACCTGTGGGGACACTACCGTACGGCTGCGTCGCACCTGTATACCTCGAGCGGTGTCGGTCACTGGTTTCCGTTTCGTCTCGGCTGTCCTCCCGAGGCGCCGGTGCTGGAGCTGGTACGCTCGCAGGGGTCTCGCTGACGTCCGTCGTGCCGTCGCTCAAGTTGATTTTTTTTGCCCGAGATGAATATTTTTTCTTGCTAAAAAAACTCCGGGGAGATTATGTTTTGCAGGAATAGAGGGAGTTGGTTGCACCGGGGTTTTGCGTAGCTACTCATGATTCAGAGAGAGAGAAGTCAAGGTTAAGCCGTAACCCTAACGTAATGCTAAAGGAGTAACAAATGGCAGTAGCCAAGAAGAAGGTTGCCAAGAAGAAGGTGACCCCGCGCAAGAAGACGGCTGCCAAGAAAACAGCGGCCAAGAAGAAAACGACCGCGAAAAAGAAAGTAGCCGCCAAGAAGCCGACTGTGAGGAAGAAGGCAGTAGCCAGGAAGAAGACGACCGCCAAGCGGAAGACGGCCAAGCCGAGAAAGACGACCGCACGCAAGGCGGCGCCCAAGGGGAAGACCACCCGCAAGGCGGCCCCGCGCAAGAAAACCACTCGTAAAGCGGCCGCCAAGAAGAAGACCACCAAGCGCAAACCCAACCCGGCCTTCATGCGGCCGATGACGCTATCGGCCGATCTGGGCGCCGTCGTAGGAGCCAAGCCGATTCCTCGTACGGAGGTCACCAAGAAGATCTGGGCATACATCAAGAAGAACGGACTTCAGGACGCCGTGAACCGTCGCATGATTAATGCCGACGACAAGCTCATACGGGTCTTCGGCGGCAAGCGAAAGGTCTCAATGTTTGAGATGACCAAGCTTATCTCCAAGCACATGAAGTAGCGAGCCTGGTCTTCATCTAAGTACACAGGGCAGGTCGGCTATGCCGGCCTGTTTTTTTTCATTCCTTTTGCTCCCGCGCCGTCGGCTCCGTACCTTGGGATGAGAAACAGCACTATCGAGCAAGCCGAGGTGGTATGAACGCGCAAACCCGTATCAGATTAGTAATCGCTGTCCTGTGCACGGTCGGACCGGTTCTGTATTCACCGGCACGAGCCGGCCGGCCGGCGGTGTATCCCCCGACGCACGTAGAGGTGGTCACGGACACTCTCCACGGTCGCGCCGTGGAGGATCCCTATCGCTGGCTGGAGGATCAACGGAGCTCACAGACCCGGGACTGGATAGCCGGCCAGAACCAGTTCACCCGGTCCGTCCTGGACACGCTGGAGGGGCGGGACCGACTTCGCCGCCGGTTCGATGAACTCCTTCGCGTAGACAGGGTCGACGTACCTACGGTGGCCGGGGATCGATACTTCTACGGGCGTCGTAACGCCGACCAGGATCTGTTCACCATCTGCATGCGCCGGGGGCTGGACGGTCAGGAGCAGGTGCTGGTCGACCCGGACACGATGAGCGACGATCACAGCCTTAGCGTGAGCATTCTCGACGTCTCGCCGGACGGACAACTGCTTGCCTACGGTGTTCGGTCGGGAGGGGAAGACCAGGTGATTGTGCGTGTCCTCGACGTGGAAAATCGCCGCGATCTTCCCGACGTGCTTGCCAGGGGCAGCTATTACGGGGGGGTGGCGTTTACCTCGGACCTGTCCGGCCTCTACTACGGCAGGTCTGAATCGGTGGGCCCGCGCGTGTACTACCATGAGATGGGGACCGACCCGGCTGAGGATTCCGTCGTTTTCGGCGACGGTTACGGTCCCGATAAGATTGTCGAAGTGGCGCCGTCGCACGATCGCAGCTACTTGCTCATGACGGTCTTTCACGGTTCGGCGGCGACCCGGACGGAAGTCTACTTCAAGAACCTGGCGCAGGATGGCCCTGTCAGACCGCTGGTCACCGACATAGAGGCGAGGTTTCGCCCGGTGGCGGTCGGTCGGCACTGCTACCTGTTGTCGAACTGGGAGGCGCCCAACGGCCGAATCCTGCGCGTCGACCTTGAGCACGGCGAGCAGGCAAATTGGCGCGAGGTTGTCCCCGCCGGTGAAGGTGTTATTGAGGATTTCTCTCTTGTCGGCGGAAAACTGTGCCTCAATTATGTCGAACAGATCAGCTCGCACCTCAGGCTCTTCGATACCGCCGGGACGTTCCTGACCGACATCGCCCTTCCCGAGACGGGTTCCTCCGGCGCGCTGCGAGGGACGTGGGACGGTCCCGATCTGCTGTTCAGGTTCAGTTCCTTTGTCCGCCCGCGTACCATCTATCGGTATAACCTGGCGAGCGGTGACCGTGATGTCTGGTTCTCTCGGGGCGGTGGCCCCGAAAGCGGTCGGTACGACGTGAAACAGGTCTGGTATAGTTCCGTGGATGGTACACGACTTCCAATGTTCGTAGTGCACCGCTCGGGGCTGGCGCTTGACGGCAGCAACCCGGTGCTGATGACCGGCTACGGTGGTTTCAATCACAGCATGACTCCCTGGTTCAGCCCGACGGGGCTGGTGTGGGCCGAGCACGGAGGCGTTTACGTGGTGACGAACCTGCGCGGCGGGGGAGAGTTCGGGGAAACGTGGCACCGGGCCGGCATGTTTGAAAGCAAACAGAATACTTTTGACGACTTCACTGCCGCGGCCGAGTGGCTGATGCATAACGGTTACACCAGCGCGGACAGGCTAGCAATCTCCGGCGGCAGTAACGGCGGTCTGCTGGTCGGGGCGGCGCTCACCCAGCGGCCCGAGCTTTTCAAGGCCGTTCTCTGCACGTACCCGCTCCTGGACATGATCAGATATCACATGTTTCTGGTCGCCCGGTTCTGGACGTCCGAATACGGCTCGTCGGAAAACGCGGACCAGTTCTCTTACCTGATGGCCTATTCGCCCTACCACAATGTCCGGGCCGGGACCGATTATCCGGCCGTGCTGTTTGTGACCGGTGATGCAGATACACGCGTCGACCCCTGCCATGCCCGCAAAATGACGGCCCTGCTGCAATCGGCGACGGCGGCAAGCGACCCGGTTCTGCTGCTTTATGATACTCAAGCCGGGCACTCCGAGGGTCGTCCGGTCGGCCGGACGGTCGAGAACCTGGTCGATGAAGTGAGTTTTCTATTCTGGCAGTTGCAGGTGCGCCCGTAACGTCGGTCGGTTTTCCGGCGGGCACCACGAGCAATCAGCCGCTTGCCCGGTTTTGCCGTTAAAGGGGGTTGAATTTTCTGAGCCGAGTGTTATAATGGGCCTACTGTGAAATAGTTCACAAAGAAAGGTCCAGCAAAAGAGGAGATACCGTGACTTTGGTGCGACCCTTCAGGGGACTCAGGCCGCGGCCCGACGCTGCACAAGAAGTCGCCTCGCCCCCCTATGACGTGCTGAGCCGTCAGGAAGCAAGAGACCTGGCTCTCAGCAATCCCAACACTTTCCTCCGGGTCAATAAGGCAGAACTGGAGTTTGACGACGCCGTAGATCCGTACAGCGAGACGGTCTACCTGCGGGGGAAGGAAAACCTGGAGAGGCTGATCCGGGACGGTGTCATGATCCGTGATCCCCGGCCGGCCTTCTATCTGTATCGTCTCACCTGGCGCGGTGCCGGCCAGATCGGTCTGGTTGCCCTGACGTCGGTGGCCGAGTACGACGCCGGCAAGATCAAGAAGCATGAAAATACGCGACCCGAGAAGGTGCGTGACCGGGCCAACCACATAGAGTACCTGCAGGCTCAGGTCGGCCCCGTGTTTTCAACCTTTCGGCACGACCCGAGCGTTGACGCCCTCTTCAAGAAGATCACTGCCGCCCCGCCCGAAACTGATTTTACCGGCCGGGACGGTGTTCGACATGAGCTCTGGGTTGTCGATGACGGCGGTCTTATCGATGAGATCACGGCAGCGTTCGCTCGGCTGGACTGCCTGTATATCGCCGATGGTCACCATCGCAGCCAGTCCGCTTCCGAGGTATGCCGACGGATGGCCGAGAAAAATCCCCGGCACAGCGGTCAGGAAGTGTTCAACTTCTTTCTTAACGTGCTGTTTGCGGACAGCGAACTCCGCATCCTGCCGTATAACCGGGTTGTCAGGGATCTCAACGGAATGTCACCGAAGGAGATCCTCCGGCGCGCCGGTGAAAAATTCGACGTGACGGCGCAACAGAGTGCCGTCGACCCGGACCGCCCGCATCAGTTCGGAGTTTACCTTGACGGGAACTGGTATCTTCTGGAGGCTCGACCGGGCAGTTTCGACGACGCGCATCCGACCCGTTCGCTCGACGCCTCCATTCTGGCTGAGAATCTCCTCGCACCCGTGTTCGGCGTCACTGACCCGCGCACCGACAAACGCATCGATTTCATCGGCGGTATTCGTGGTGTCGGCGAGCTGGTCAGGATAGTGGATTCCGGAGAGTACAAGGTTGCCTTTTCTTTATATCCGACTTCAATTGCACAGTTGCTGAAGGTCGCGGATGCCGGTGAAGTCATGCCGCCCAAGTCGACATGGTTTGAGCCCAAGCTGCGCAGCGGCATGGTGGTTAACCCGTTAACCGATTAACAAGATAAAGGACACCGATATGCTTATTCTCATCAGTGATGCCTTTGATCCGGGCCTGCCCGGTCAGCTGGCCAGGTTTGGCGAGGTGACCGACGACAAGGGCCGGGTGCCCGAGGCCGAGATTGTCCTCGTCCGGAGCAAAACGAAAGTGACCAGGGAGTACATTGACTCGGCGCCTAAACTCAAACTGGTCATTCGCGGCGGCGTCGGCCTGGACAACGTCGATCTTGAGTACGCGAGGCAGAAGGGGATAGAGGTGTACAACACGCCGGCGGCGTCATCCGTCGCCGTGGCCGAACTGGCCTTTGCGCTCATGATTGCGCTGCCGAACAACATCACCCGGGCGGACAGTTCCATGCGTGACGGCAAATGGCTCAAGAAGGAACTGACGCGCACCGAGTTGATGGGCAAGACGCTGGCTGTTCTCGGGATGGGCCGGATCGGCTCGGCCCTGGCGGCTCGTGCCCAGGCGTTCCACATGAGAGTGCTCGGCTACGACCCGTTCGTGTACTTCTCCGACCTGGCCGAGATGAGAGGCGACCTGAGCAGCGTCCTGAGGGAGGCCGACTACGTCTCGCTGCACATGCCGCTGACGGCCGAGACGAAGGGGTTCATCAACAAGAAGACGCTGGCGGACTTCAAGGACGGCGCGTACCTGATCAATACCGGTCGGGGTAAGTGCGTGGCGGAGGAGGACGTCGCCGAGGCCCTCAAGAGCGGCAAGCTCGGTGGCTTTGCCAACGACGTCTGGTTTTCCGATCCCCCGGACTGGGACAGCCCGCTTCTGAAGGCGCCCAATTGCATTCTCACGCCCCATCTCGGTGCCTCCTCAAGGGAGAATCTGCTCCGAATCGGCGCCATCGTGGAACAGATTATAGCGAATTTCGTCGCGTAGAAGTTACCGGTTGTGGCCCTAATGTAAACAGAGGATAACGAGGCAAGACCATGGCTCACAGGATATTCAACTTTAACCCGGGACCATCCACTCTTCCGCTGGATGTCCTGAAGATCGTACAGGAAGAACTGCTGGATTATCAGGGTACGGGCATGTCCGTGATGGAGATATCGCATCGCTCGCCCCAGTACTCGGAAATCAACACCGATGCCGCTGCCCTGCTGCTTGAGGTGATGGGTCTCTCCAGCAAGTACAAGGTGCTGTTTCTTGGCGGCGGCGCCTCGACGCAGTTCGCAATGATTCCGCTCAACTTTCTTCCGGCCGGCAAAACCGCCGCCTACGTCGACACCGGTTCCTGGGCCTCGAAGGCCATCAAGGAGGCCAAAATCGTCGGCAACGTGCACCTGGCCGCCTCCTCCAAGGAGCAGAAGTATACGCGCATCCCCAAACCGTCGGAAATCGATATCCCGTCCGATGCCGCGTACCTGCACCTGACGTCAAACAACACCATCTACGGTACCCAGTATCACGAGTGGCCCGACCTCGCCGGCGTGCCCCTGATGTGCGACATGTCCTCGGACATATGCTCCCGGCGGCTGGACTTCAGCAAGTTCTCGCTGATCTATGCCGGCGCCCAGAAGAACCTCGGTCCGGCCGGGGTGACGGCCGTCATTGTCCACGAGAGCCTGCGGGAGCGCTGCAAGGACGGTAATCTGACCATGCTCGACTACCGCACCCACTGGGAGAAGGACTCCCTGTTCAACACCCCGCCCGTGTTCGGCGTGTACGTCGTGAAACTGGTCCTGGAGTGGATCAAGAAGCAGGGCGGGCTGGAGGCTGTCGAGAAGGTCAACGTGGCCAAGAAGAGCCGCATTTATGACCTGCTGGATCGTTACCCGGACTACTACCGGGGAACGGTCGAGCCGGACAGCCGGAGTTGGATGAACCTGACGTTCCGCCTTCCGAGCGAGGACCTGGAGAAGAAGTTCATCGCCGAAGCGACGGCGGCGGGCATGGGCGGACTTAAGGGGCATCGCAGCGTGGGTGGTGTTCGTGTCTCTCTTTACAACGCGATGCCGCTTAAGGGAGTTGAGAAGCTGGCTGAATTCATGGAGGCGTTCAAGAAGGCCAATTGAGCTGCCGGCCGGCAGATACCGATAATCCCACGGAGTCAGGGCCTGGTGAGGCCCTGACTCCTTTGTATATGGGCGGTCCCGGATTCACCAGCCTCAGGTTCGTTCTCATTTGACAAATCACGACTCGTGTCGTAGATAGGAACCGGTATTGTTTTCGACTGACCCGCCCGAACAAGGAGGCCGCACCATGACGCCCGTCCGCACGATATGCTTTACTCTTCTGGCATGCCTGGCCATAAGCACAGCCCCCCGCGCCCAGGTCCAGCGAACCGAAGTGGGCAACCTGGCAATTGAGAGCATTCCGGAGATCCCCGACCGGATAGTCGACCGCATGCGTCAGTATAGCAATACGCGGTCTGCTTATTTGAACGGCTGGGACCCGTCAGGGAGCGGTATCGTCATCACGACCCGTTTCGCGGAGACGGCACAATTGCACTTTGTCCGTGAGCCGCTGGGCGCCCGCGAACAGTTGACCTTCTTCGACGAGCCGGTCGGCTCGGCCCGGGTTTCTCCGGATACCGCCCGCCCCGGAATCCTCTTTTCCAAGGATATCGGGGGTGACGAACTGTATCAGATTTTCTACCTTGACCTGGACCCAAGCCACATCACCATGGTAACGGACGGCAAGTCTCGAAATGGCGAGATGAAATGGTCCCCAAGCGGCGGCATGTTCGCCTACCAGAGCACGCGCCGCAACGGCAAGGACTGGGATATCCTGGTTGCCGACATCAACACGCCGACCGAGGCAAGGACGGTGGTGCAGGGGCAGGGATACTGGGAGCCGCTGGCCTGGTCTCCCGACGAAACCAGGCTGCTCGTAGAAAACTACGTTTCCATCAACGAAGCCTACTATTACGTCGCCGATGTCTCTTCGGGCGAGATGCAGCGAGTAAACCCATCCGACGAAAAAATGGCCATGGGCGGCGGTGTGTTCTCGGGGGACGGTTCGACCCTGTACATCATCACAGACTACGGCTCTGAGTTTCGCCATCTGAGGTCTTTGGATCTGGCCGGCCGCGAATTGAAGACGCTGACCGCGCAGATCCCGTGGGACGTGAACGGCCTGGCCATTTCGCCCTCCGGAGAGACGGTGGCTTTCACCGTCAACGAAAACGGAGTCAGCCGTCTTTACCTGCTCGACACCCGGACAGGTGCGTACCGGCCCGTGCCTGGGCTGCCGGCGGGGCAGGTCAGCGACCTGCGGTTTCGACCTGACGGTTCCGAACTGGGCTTTACGCTTGAGACACCGGTTTCCCCCGGCGACGTCTACTCCCTGGTCCTGGCTGACAGCTCACTGGTGCGGTGGACACTAAGCGAGGTCGGCGGTTTGAGCCGGGAACGGTTTGTCAGCCCCGAACTGGTAGCGTACCCGACTTTCGATTCAGTGGACGGGCAACCGCGCATGATACCCGCCTACTATTACAAACCCGAGCGTGCCGCGGAACCCTACTCGGTGGTGATCCAGATTCACGGCGGGCCCGAAGGGCAGTTCCGGCCGTATTTCAGCCCCCGCCTTCAGTACTGGGTCCGCGAACTCGGGGTTGCGGTCCTGATCCCCAATGTGCGCGGGTCATCCGGCTACGGCCGGACTTACGGGCTGATGGATAACGGCTTTGGGCGCGAAGAGTCCGTACGCGACATAGGCAGCCTTCTGGATTGGATAGACACCCGACCGGAGCTCGACCCCACACGGGTCGCCGTCTACGGCGGATCATATGGTGGCTACATGGTGCTGTCGTCGATGACCCATTACAACGACCGGCTCCGGGCGGCCGTCGACGTCGTCGGCATCAGCAATTTCGTCACCTTTCTTGAGAATACCAAGGCGTACCGTCGGGATCTTCGCCGCGCCGAATATGGCGATGAGCGCGACCCGGAGATGCGGGAGTTCCTCAATCGCATATCGCCGACGACCAATGCGCACATGATCACCAGACCGGTGTTCATCGCGCAGGGGCTCAATGACCCCCGGGTACCGGCCAGTGAAGCCGAGCAGATTCTTCAGGCCGTGCGGAAAAACGGCGTCGAAGCCTGGTACCTGCTGGCCAAAGATGAAGGCCACGGCTACCGGAAGAAGAAGAATCAGGACTTCTTCGATCAGTCGGTCGTGCTGTTTTTCGAGCAGTACCTTCTGAAATAATGGGTGCCGGCCGGGCCGGCGAAGGGCCTGCCGGTTCGCCTGGTCCGGGTTGCTAATTGCTTGACAAAGGGGGGGACAGAGGTTTTTATGTGACAATCTGGTTTATTACCAACCCTATGCCGTGAGGAATTGATTTGCAGGCTCAGGACAAGACCGCCGTCGGCTATGCCGACCTTCTCGAGAAGTGTCGCCAGTATACGGCCTCGCGCGAAGTGCAGGCAATGGGGATCTATCCGTACTTCCACCCTATTCAGTCTGCCCCCGGCGACGAAGTCGTTGTCGACGGCAAAGAGTGCATCATGATCGGGTCCAACAACTACCTCGGCCTGGTAAACCACCCCAAGGTCAAAGAGGCGTCGGCTGAGGCGGCCCGCAAGTTCGGCTCCGGCTGCACCGGTTCGCGGTTTCTCAACGGGACGCTTGATCTTCACCTCGAGCTTGAAGATCGGCTGGCCAAGTTCATGAAGAAAGACCGGGCGCTGGTTTTCTCCACCGGATTCCAGACCAATATGGGGACGATTTCCTGCCTGGTCGGCAAGAACGATACCGCCGTTATCGATCGTCAGGATCACGCATGCATAGTTGACGGCTGTCGCCTCTCTCATGGCAAAACGCTGAAGTTCTCGCACAACGACATGGCGGACCTGGGACGCATTCTCGGTAATATCCGGAGCAACAACCATCGTAGCGGCATCCTGATTGCGGTCGACGGCGTTTTCTCCATGGAAGGCGATATTGCCAACCTTCCTGCGATCGTCGAACTGGCGGACAAATACGGCGCCACGGTGATGGTTGACGATGCTCACTCGATCGGCGTGCTCGGCGCCACCGGCGCCGGCACGGCCGAGCACTTCGGGCTGACCGATAGGGTTGCCTTGACCACCGGCACGTTCTCAAAGTCATTTGCGTCGCTGGGCGGGTTCGTGGTCGGCGACGACAGCGTCATAGAGTATATTCAGCATAACTCGCGGGCACTCATATTCTCTGCGTCGATCACGCCCTCGTCGGCCGCGGCCGTGCTGGCGGCCCTCGACATCATCCAGGCCGAACCGGAGCGCCGCGAACACCTGTGGAAAAACGCCAGGCGGATGCTCCGCGAGTTCAAGACCCTCGGATTTAACACCGTAAACTCGGCCACGCCGATTGTCCCCATCCTGGTCGGAGAGGACCTCGACACGTTTGCGTTCTGGAAGGCGCTTTTTGACAACGGCGTGTTCAGCAATCCGATAGTCTCTCCTGCCGTTCCGCCGGGTCAGGCGATGATCCGAACGTCCTACACCGCCACGCATACCGACGAGCAGTTGGATCGGGTGCTGGAGGTGGTGGCCAAGGTCGGCCGGGAAAAGGGACTCATTTCCTGAGTCTATGGCAACCTTCGAAGTCGTCGAAGTAGAGTCCTCGGCGCAACTGAGACAGTTCATTCGCTGTCCCAATCGCCTGTACAAGGGTGACCCCAACTACGTGCCGCCCCTTCTGAGCGAGCGCAGGGAATTCTTCGATTTCCAGAGGAACCCGTTTTACCGCACGGCCCGTGTCAAGCTGTTCCTGGCCCTCCAGGGCAGCGAGGTAGTGGGGCGTGTGGCCACGTGTATCAACTTCCGGCACAACGACGTCCACCAGGAGCGGGTGGGTTTCTTCGGCTTTCTCGACACGCCCGACGACTACGAGATTGCCCAGAAGCTGCTGAAGGTCGCCATGATCACGCTCAAGACGGAAGGGATGGAGAAAATGCGCGGCCCCATGAACTTCTCCACCAATCACGAGTGCGGTTTCCTCGTCGAGGGGTTCGACCGGCCGCCCGCCGTGATGATGACGTATAATCACCCCTACCAGGTGCAGTTGGCCGAAAAGTTCGGGCTCAAGAAGGTCATGGACCTCATTGCCTACCGACTCACGAAGGAAGACGGCATTTCCGAGCGGATTCAGCGCGTCGTCGCCAAGACCAGGCAGCGCACTAACATCACTTTGCGCGGCCTTCGGCTGTCTGATTTCGACAACGAAATCAAACGCATCCAGGAGGTCTACAACACGGCCTGGGCGGCCAACTGGGGATTCGTACCTATGGACGGAGCCGAATTCGAGCATATGGCCGCTAACCTCAGGCGGGTCATCGATGCCGATTTGGTCCTGATTGCCGAGCACGGGGACAGGCCGGTGGCTTTCTCGCTGGCCCTGCCGGACGTCAATAAGGGCCTGATTCATCTAAACGGCAGGCTTTTTCCACTGGGAGTGCTCAAGCTGCTGTGGCATACCAAGCTGCGAAACAAGATTGACAGCGTCAGGTTGATAACGTTCGGCGTCATGCCCGAATACCAGAAGCGCGGGATCGATTCCATGATGTACATTGAAACGTTCGTGCGGGCAGTGGCCAAAGGTTACCGGGAAGCGGAACTGTCATGGATTCTTGAAACCAACGAGTTGATGTGCCGGGCGTGCGAAGAAATGGGTGCCAAACCGTACAAGAAGTATCGGATCGTGGAAATGCCGCTGTAAGACCTGGGCCACGCGTCCAGATGATCGAAGTCATGAGAAAAATTCACAAATTTTTCTTCGTCACGCTGGTCATATCGGTGACCTTTGCCTGCACCAGCCGCTACCGGCTGGATCTTTATATGGTTACCGGCGAGTTCGACAAGAAGGTAAAGATTGAAAACACGGAGTACGTCCAGGCAGCGACCATCAGGGATCCGTTCGCGGACGTTAAACTGCAGTCCGGCGACGGCAGTTGCCTGATTCTCAGCATCGGCACGCGCGGCGAGCGGCTTGAGGTAGACAGGTCACAGCTGCTTGGCTATGATGAGTACTTCCGCTGTTTGCTCTACCTCCAGTTGCCCCGGGACCTCCGACCGGACACGATTGTGCTGGAGAATAACTCATTCGCCCACGTGATAGGGCGGTACGATCAGCCGCCTGAGGAGAAGATTTTCTTGGCTGACTCGGGCACGCTGGTGTTGGACTCGCTGCCGAAAAAACTCCTGTTCGGTACCATCAACGGTGAATACCGCAACCGGACGGGAGAAACGTTCAGGTTCAACGGTCGTTTTAAGGTGCGCGTGACAAGGTGAGCGGGTGCCCGTTCCTTACCGGGCGTCCTCAGAATGCGATTCCCCCTGCACGACCTGCAGAAAAAGCCTGTAGCCCGTGTCGTCGAACAGGCAAAACTGAACGCGTTGCAAGTTGACCACCTGCGACTCAAACCCTCGTACTGCCTTTACCATGATGTTGGCGCAGGCCTTCATGGGAAAACCGCCGACACCGGTGCCAAAGGCCGGCAGGGCCAGTGACTTGAGTCCGAGTTTTTCGGCCAGGCTCAGTGCGGCGATTGTCGCCCGGCGGATCAGCCGGTCGCTGGTGCGAAGATCCTGGCCCATGACGGCCGCGTGGATGACGTACTTAAAGCGCAGTCTGCCGGCGCCCGTATAGACGGCCTCGCCCGGCATTACCGGCCCCTTGTGCATGGCTTCCTCTTCAATCACCTGCCCGCCGTGGCGCTTGATGGCGCCGGCCACGCCTGAACCCATCCAGAATTCGTTGTTAGCGGCATTGACTATTGCCTCCGTATCCGCCGCCGTGATGTCGCCTTTTACGACTTCAAGCTTGATCGGCACTTCGCAGAACCCTCCTGTAGAACGTTCGAAAGGCGCGGGCCAGGATCAGCCCGATGGCAGTTCCCAGAACGGCGCCCGCCAGCACGTCGCCGGGATAGTGGACGCCGACAAACACCCGGCTGATCGCCACCAGGGCCGCGAAGGAGAACAGGTAGGTGCGCGCCCGGGGGTAATGATATCCAAAGAGCGTCGCCTGGGCGAACACGTTGGCGGCGTGGGCCGACGGCATGGCCTTGCCTCCCCCGCAGCCGACTAGCAAGTGGACGACCGTCATCGTATGACAGGGACGCAGCCGCCCGATGGCGGGTTTCAGAAGACCGGCCGACACCTGGTCTGACAGCAGAAGTGTCAGCCCTGACGCCACCACTAGCCACCTGAGTTTGCGGTCTCCCTTGATCAGCATGGCGAGCACGACCGTGCCGTAAAGAACCTTCAGGAGCGTATCAGACGTAACAATCGGCATGAGAAAGTCAGTGACCGGGTTAGCCAGAGTGAGGTTGACAAAGAGAAAGACGACCCGGTCAATTTCGGCCAGGAACTCAAGCATAGGTGGGCGGACCTTTCTTCAGGAATCGGGCAACCTGTGCCGCCGTGGGAAGGCCGGCCCGCGCACCCATGCGGGTGCACTTCTGCGCCGCCGTGGCGGATCCGAACTTCAGGCGCTCGGACATCGTGAAACCCTGAAGCAATCCGTAAATGTAACCGGCGTGGAAGGCGTCTCCGGCTCCCGTCGTATCGACGTTCTTCACCCTGAAGGCCGGTCGACGGACATACGCGCCGTTCTCAAAGCCGGTCGATCCCTTGATTCCCTCAGTGACGACAATGCTCCCCGGGCAGTGGCGCCGCAGCCTTTGGATTGCCTGCCGGGCCGAACGGGCGCCGGTGAACGGGAAGGCATAGCTGTCGGCGACCACGAGGTGATCGACCAAAGGGAAGATCGGTGAGACGTCGTTTCGGACTGAGCCGATGTCGAAGGTGATGGTTGCGCCCACGCGTATTCCCCATCGGGCCAGCTTGATGCAGGCTTTCAGATCGCGACCGTCCAGGTGGACTATCCGCGGGATGGGATAGCGCAGCGGCGTAATGTCGCGAGGCGTCAAATGGATTATTCGATTGAGCACCATCGTGCGGCGGCCGCCGGGGGTCTCGACGACGCCGACGGCGGTATCGGACGACCCTCTCTTGAACACCACGAAGCGGTGATCGACGCCCTCTTTCCCAAGGTCCTCAAGGCCCAGCCTGCCCACCAGGTCATCGGCCACGGCCGTAATCAGCGCGGCGCTGTGGCCCATGCGTTTCAGGGCGATCATCACGTTGGGTACCGGCCCGCCCCCCTGGATACACAGCCCCCGGCCGTCAATCTTGCTGCCCGCTCGCGGATAGGTATCGACGCTGAACAGCAGGTCCAGGGGCATGATGCCGATGCCCAGGCAGTCTATGGTTTCAGTCCGGCGTGGTTTCCTCAATCCGTCCTTTTCCCGCAGTCAGTTCGTTGAACGAGGCCACCAGTTCATCCACCCGGCTGCGGCGGATTTCAAGGCGGACGCTCACGTGGTCAGAAAAATCGGTATCCTCTATCCGTGCCTCGAGACGATGCAGCAGTTTCTGCAAACGGTCGTACAGAGACAAGTCGAGATCAGCGCGGTAGTGCCGGCAGACGTACCGTTCACGAACGCCCGAGAGGTCCATCACGGCCCTGGCCGTCTCCGTGTAGGCTCTGGCCAGCCCGCCGGTACCGAGCTTGGTGCCGCCGAAGTACCTGGTAACGACAACGAGCACATTGGTAACGCCGCTGCCCGTAATCACGTTGTATATCGGTTTGCCGGCGGTACCGTTCGGCTCGCCGTCGTCGGAATATCGGAACGCCTGTTCACCCGGTGCGCCCGTCAGCCAGGCGTAACAGTGATGAGTGGCGGAAAATTCGCGCCTGCGGATTTCCTCCAGCCTGGCTGCCGCCTTCTCGGAAGAGGACACGAGGCAGGATTCGCCTATGAACCTCGAGCCCTTCACTTTGATCTCGGTTTTTGTCTCCCGGGCTATTATCAGAAAACGGTCGTCCATGGCGGTCTTTATACCAGGGCCTTGATGATTTCGTCAAGGCGATCGTATCCTTCAATCGGGATGGCGCCGCTTTGAACGGCGTGCGAGAGGCTCTCTTCGTCGGCCAGGGGACCCAGTTCAGGGTCGACCATGAAGAAGGTCAACTTGCCTATCTGGTTGCAGCAGGTTACAATATCGAGCGCCCGGGCCGAATCGGCGTACATCTCCGGGACCACGACCGCCTGGGCCAGACCGATCAGAACCCGGTTGGCCTGGGCCATGGCCTGCAAGTTCGGCTTTTCGTCGGGAAGGTGCTCGCTGATCACACCGCCCGCCTGAGCGATGTCGATAGCCAGCCGCATGGCCTCGTCGCCGCCGAGTTGATCGAAGCCGACGTCGAGGACCGCGAAGGATTCCCCGGTCGCCGATTTGCATCCAAGATGGGCGGCAAAGTCGATGCCGCCGGACAGCGATGAAATCATCTGGACACCTTCCTCGGCAAACCGTTTGGCCAGTCGCGTCGCCATCTGGATACCCTCGTTGGTTGCCACCTCGGCGCCGATGACGGCCACGGACCGCTTATCCGGTGAAGTCAGACGGCCGCGAACAAACAGCAGGGGCGGGGGGTCGTTCAACTCGAACAGCAACGGCGGGTAGCCATCGGTAAACCGGCTCGCGACCGATATGTCCCGGGACGCGAGGTTGTCCAAGAGCGATTGAGCCTCATCAAGGCGGTTCAACGCCGAGGAGATTCTCTTGGCCGCTTCTGCGGTCATGCCGTCGAGTTCAAGGATCGAGGCCGAAGCGGCCTTGAGGATGCGCTCGGGGGGACCGAGATGCCGGAAGAGCGCCTCGAACATGCGCGGTGTCACGCCCGCCAGTTTGCACAGAGCGAGCAACTGCGCGGCTATTGGATACTGCGACGTATCAACCATGCCCTAATGTAACCGTTTGCAGGATCAAGTCAACCGGCCACGTTACGGCAGAACCGAAGGCACGGGGCATGCCCCGCCCCGGGTCGCGCTGCCGAACCGGGACTTGAACTATGGTACTCATTTAGGTATACTCAGACTATGTTTCGTGCGAGTCTCTTTGCCGGCATTTTAGCGGGGCTGGTGCTGGCGGTCGTGTTGGGCGGGTGCAGCGGCCCTGACAGCGTCGAGGAATTGCAAGCAGCAGGTCAGAAAGCGTTCCTTCAGCAGGATTACGCCACCGCTCGCGATTACTTTCTCAGGGGTGTGGCCAAGGAACCCTCCAACAAGGATCTGCTGTACTACGCCGGTATGAGCTACAAGCGGGACTTCCTCTACGACTCGGCCCTGTTTTATCTCAAACGGCTCGACATTCTGTACCCGAACGACCGTGAGACCAACCGGCAGCTATATGAAATCGCCCTGGCCCTGGAGGACTGGGACTACGCCCGCACGGCGCTCACCGGCCTGGTGCGTACCGGAGACCGGATCGAGGACCATTACGCTGACTACGCGGAACTGTGGGGCAAAGACAATCATCCGGGCAACGCATACTACTACACGAAACTGGCGATCGAAGTGGAGCCTGACAATCCGACCTACTATATGCAGGCCGCCGTGCTGGCTACGACCGTTGAACCCGGGCCCGCGGCCATGGCCTGGGTCGACACCGCAATTGCCAGGTTCGGCGAAAGCGATCCCTTTCTTGGCACCAAGGCTCTGATCCTGGCAAAACAGGAGAGCTACCGGGAGGCCGAAAGAATCTACCGCGATCTGGCCACCAGGGATACGACCAACGTCCTGCTCCAGGTCAACCTGGCTCACACCCTTGCCGCTCAGGACGACGTGACGAAGAAAACAGAGGCACTGGAGATTTATCGTTCGACGGCAGGCATAGTCTCACGGGATCTCAAGCTGGATTCACTCATCGAGGAACTGGAACAGGAACTAAAAAGGGCTGAGTAGGATCGTTGCCGGTTCTACCCAACCCTTGCCTGTCCAAGGGACAGAGACAGGAGGGGGAGGTAAGTCATGTTCATGTGTTATAACACGACCGGTCTGGTGCGTCTTGTTTGAGGGACACAAAGGGAGGGAGTTATGAAGAGAATGCGAGAAGCAACAGGTTTGGCGCTTTTACTGATTTTCCTGGCTGGGGCTGGAAAGCCGGCCTACTCCGGCGTGCAAAGACCACATGCATTTGATTTCACCCTGGAGCCTGTATCAGAGCTGACAACGAACGCCCCTGTGACTATGAAACTGACATTCAGCCCCAGACGTCCGTGTGGAAACAAGGTTGTGGTGGCAGTAACCACGTTGAATTACGTTCAAACGTTCAGTGAGAATACCTGGGAAGTGGAGCTTCAGGATGATGGTCCTTATTCAACGACTTTCCAGGTATCGATTCCAGACGATGATACAAGTTCTGTGCGTGTGACCCTGGAGTGTGGCCGGCTTCGAGGAACAATCGAGCGCTCTTTTGTATCGACGGGTGACACCGTCGAATACTGGATAAGCCGTCCTCGACACTACCGCCCACACCCGCCACCTCCCCAATCCGATCCCATAAGAGACACTCTCACCCAGGAGCAGTTGGCCACTGAGTACGAGGTTGCGCTTGATCTGCGGGACTCGGCCCATCTGAAAATCGCTGAGGAGATACTTGGACCACTGCCCGATTCTGCTAAGTGTAAGTACAAAGGCCGCCATGGATATTACATACTCATGGCCAGCCTGCGGGAACTTATCGAGTTGGCCGATGCGGGAATAGGATTCGAATTCACTAGCCCGCCACCCTGGGACCGGCAGTATCGCCCACCGGAGGACAGTCTGCCTGAGAAACAACCGGAAACAGACTCAACAAAACAGTCGGGAGACTTGAAGGGCCTGCTTAATCCGAATTCCCCTGCCGGTTTCTCGCGGAAAGTGATCTACTTCACCCGTGAGACAAAGCCGCCCGCCTGCTGCAGCTTCGTTACTGCCGTGCTCCTGTCGCACCGGAGTTGCTGCATGACCATTGCAGTCTTGACGGACCCCCCGGATCGTTGGAGCAAATCGTCGGCCTTCTCCAGCGTCAGGTCGTACAGATCCATCAGGATTTTGCGCGATCGTGCGGCGAGCTTTTCGGATTTCGCCTGAAGGTCAATCATCAGATTCCCGTAGGTCTTGCCGAGCAGGACCATGGCAGTGGTGGAAATCATATTGAGGGCCATCTTCTGTGCCGTGCCTGATTTCATTCTGGTGGAGCCCGTGATGGCTTCAGGTCCGACCGGCAGTTCGATCACAACGTCGGGTCGGACCGGCAGATCAGCGCCCTTGTTGCATATGATAAACGCTGTCCTGCATCCTGTTGTCGCGGCGTACGCGAGGGCCGACAACGTGTACGGTGTCCGCCGGGAGGCACAGATGCCGATAACGAAGTCGGACGGTGTAAGGCCGTGTTTTTCCAGGTCAATGACGGCCGCGTCGCGGTTATCCTCCATGCCTTCGATGGAGAGTATCAGGGCGGCCGGTCCACCGGCGATGATACCGATGATCCGGTCAGGATCGGTACCGAAAGTCGGCGGACATTCGGCGGCGTCCAGGACGCCCAGGCGGCCGGAGGTTCCTGCGCCTACATAAAAGACTCTCCCGCCCGATCGGAGGGTGTCGGCAAAAATCTCGGCTGCCCGAGAGATCGGTCCCAGGGCTTTGTTTACGACATCGGCTACGGTTCCGTCCTGGTCGTTTATCCTGTGGGCAATCTCGCGGCTGCTCAGAGAGTCGATGTCCGCGGTGGCGGGGTTGACCTGTTCGGTCTCGAGCTTCTGCAGCTGCTTGATGAGTTTTTCAAAGTCGGCCATAGAGCAAACGTAGACGGTAGCGGGACGTAAGGCAAGAAAAAGAGTATCGGATCGGCCGGCTGTCAGGGCTGCTGGGCGACGCGTAGCGTATCGAAAAGGGTCACCACAATCGTCCCGAACTTTCCGCTGAGCTCCGGCAGCGAGATGTTGTCCGGACGCTGGTCGGGCAGCGGCACCGGGAGCAATCCGCTGGTCAGGGAGGAATCGGGCGTGCCGGTAAGGGCGTAAACGTACAGGTTGTACAGGCCGGTGTCCGGCTCGACCCCGCCGCTGAGTGCGAAGGCTTCGGGAGGAATGGTCTGGTCGTCGGCATATTTGCTGAACCCGTACCCGGTGTACACGGAGTCGCTCAGCACGGCGGCGATAACGAAAACCTCGGCCCGATTGCTGGTGCTCCATTCAAGCGACGCCTGGTCATTGCCCTGAATGAGCCGATTGGTCGGCACGACATTGGTGATCGTGAAACTGTCGGCTACGTTGACGGTGGTCGCGTACGCAAGCTCGGTGCCGTCCTGTACCTCCAGCGGCAGTAACGAGTCGGTAAAAACATACGGTGAATCGGTCATCAACCAGTAGGCGGAGTCCAGACACTGTTCGCAGGCCTCAAACGGGAGCGTTCGCCCCGCCAGGCTGACCTGGCCGGTGGTCACGATGTGCTCCCCGCGTTCCAGCCTGACCACCACCTTAAGGCTCTTCGAGATGGGGTTGGACGCCAGATTGGGGTCAACCACCAGCGCACCGCTAATGCCGTAGGTTTCCTCGTCCGTCTTGACCGGACTGTCATTGCACCCTGAAGCGGCCGTGAGCAGCGCAAGGGCGACCAGGGTGAACAGCCATCGGCTCGTCTTTAGGCAGGTCTCAACCATACGTTACCTGTATCGGCAGGAAGATCGAGCGGATTTACCGGAATGTCCAGAGTAACCGATGCGCCGAAAAACACGCGTCTGTGCTCGCGGCGGAGCGCACCCGGTCACGGGACAGGCCCGTTTCGGGAGTCACGGCGGGCGCTGCCCGGAATGACGGCTAATCAGCCCGCCGGCAAGATGCCCTGTCAGGGGTCCTCTTTTCTTCCAGCATGGAGGTAGAGTCCCAGGGACAGCGATTTGGGCGCCATCCAACTAACCCGTTGCCATTCCGCCACTTACTGCGTTCGGCCAGCGATTTGCCAATTAATGGTGTCTGGCGACTGTTAGTTTTCCGGTTCAGATTCCGATATGGAAAGATGAATGGGCGGAGGTCAATATCATAGCCAAACCCAAGGTTCAATTAAGGAGGATTGCCATGAAGAGTATGGCGAGGATTGCATTGGGCGTTGTCTGTCTGGGCCTGCTAGCGGTATCCAACGCGCCGGCCACGGACACAGGTTCATTCGATCTGAACTGGTACGGGTCTCTCAAACTCGACGGTTCGTGGGATGAAAACCTTACCAGCCACGGCAACTACGTCATGTGGATCAACCCGCGGGTGTACAACGGGGATGACGAACAGTTCAACATGACGGCTAACGAAACTCGTTTCGGTCTCAGCATCACCGGAGATCCCTCGCGGGATATCGCCGTGTCGGGACAGCTCGAATTCGATCTGTACGCCGGTGCTGCCGCGGGGGCGATCGCGGAGAATCAGGCAATGTTGCAGTTGCGGCATGCCTACTTCACCCTGGAGATGGAAAACACGCGCATTGTCGCAGGTCAAACCTGGGATATGATTTCTCCGTTGAACCCGACCACGTTGAATTATTCGGTACTGTGGGGATGTGGCAACATCGGTTACCGTCGCCCGCAGATCAGCCTCTGGCACACCCTCGATACCGGTCCGGTGACGGAAGTTACCGTGGCCGCCGGGTTCTACCGCACGATCGGCAGCGATCTGACACCGACCTTCACCCTTGCCGCCGGTGAGTTCAGCGACGGGGACGAGGACGGTGCGGACGCCGGGATACCTTCGTTCCAGGGACTCTGCGAGGTTGACCACCAGTTTGCCTCCGGTACTTCTCTCAGGCTCGGTGCCTCCGCCCTGTGGGGCCGGTTGAAGGCCGAGACCACGTTGGGGAACTCTGCGACGTACAAGACCTGGGCGGCGTCAAGTCACATGGCGCTGACGTGGCCGACCGGGTTCGGGATCTCCAGCGAGCTGTTCACGGGAGAGAATCTGGGCAGCTACTACGGTGGCATTCTCAACACGAATGTCGTGGATGGTCTGGCGACCGTCGGCGGCTGGGTTTCTGTCTGGATGTCGCCCTCGGATCCGGTCAAGCTTTCGGCCGGTATCGGCATGGATGATCCGGACGATGATGAGTTGGGTGTGGCCAGTCGCGCCAAGAACCGCTGCGTCTGGGGTAACATCCGCTACGCCGTTGTCCCGCAGGCCACCATCGGCTTCGAGCTTTCACAGTGGAAAACGCAATATAAGGACGCGGGCAGTGTGGCCAGCCTGCGTGCCCAGACTTCGTTCATTCTCGAGTTCTAAGGTGCAGCTTCGGCTGCCCGAGAGGACATTGACTAAAACGGCAGGACCGCTGACGGTCCTGCCGTTTCTCATGCCCTTCCGATAATTCAAAACGCCGGGCTTGGCGGGCGTCGGACAAGCGGCGGCGCGGGTCCGGAGCGCTAGCCGCCGTCACAGGAATCGGCCGATGGCCGGAGAAACGTCTTCTTCAAGACGATTTCTGCGGGACAGAACTTCGTCAGCGCCGACTGAAGGAGGTTCAGCCCGACAAACGCGGCCAAAAGGAGCCCGTACGGGGACACGAAATAGTACAGTGTCAGCGACAGCAGGACCAGCGTGCCCGCGAGAAGTCTAATGGTGTTTTCCGGTGTCATATAAAGCCTCTTTTCCACGCTGCTTGACGATCAGGTCAGGCGACGTTCTTCTGTATCTCGAACCGTGAGTATCTTAAAACCCGTAGGTGACTTTCAGGTAGGCGTTGTCATTCTTCTGAAACTGGCCGAATTCGGTGTTTTCATGGCTGCCGCCAAAGATGTTCCCGCCCACGGCGAGAGCAATCTCGTCCGTGTGCTTGTACCCGAGGCGCAGCCTGATATACGCGTCCTTGTCGGTCGGCGAGAAGAACGCGAAGGCCGAGAGGCTCAGGTTCTCGTCCATCAGCAGTCTGGTAAGGCGCGACGTGACGAGGTGGCGGAATTCGTCGCGGACAAAAAGACCTGCCGGCTGCTGAGCCGCGAACTTGTCATAGTCCGTCATCCAGTCGATCTGCCACTGAGCGTTCACCGTCAGGTTCGCGGCGATCTGTCGTTCGTACCCGATCATGGCGGTGGCCGCTGAGTTCGGGATCAACGGGTTACCGCCGCACCTGTCTTCGCGGGAATCGAAATACCCGCCCTCGATCCAGAGCACTCCCTGCCAAACGGCCCCGCGCGCGGACGCTCCGTAAACGTTCAGGCGCGGATAGTAGGGAGTCAGCCGTCCGTCAACCGTCATTGCACCCACGGGGTTCTTGTAAAACCCCCTGTAGAAATACAGGGCCGTGGCGAAGTTGCCCACCTGCCGCTGGAATCGCAGTGCTGTCTCTGCGTTTTCAAATCTCGATGGCGGCCTCGGCGGCTCGAAATAGAATGTGTCGTCGGCTCCCGTGCCGACGATACCCGGAGCCCACGGCGCGGCCGGAAACGGGCTGTAATAGCTGAGCCGCCGCCCGGTCGGCAGGCGATTGGGCTCGAAGTTCGGCGTCCAGACGGCGTTGACGTTTCCCAGCGGGTGGTAGTACTCGACGCGAACCGCGTTCTGAGGGGCTTTCAGGTACTGATCATCCCTCCCGATGAAGAACGACCGGTAGTCCTTGGCGAAAACGTCGTTTATGAATATGAGGTCGCCGGTTCCCCAGGTGAGGACCTGGCGGCCTATCTTGAAGTCGAAGTTGTCACCGAGCACGAATTTGAGGTATCCCTCGCGCAACTCCCAATCCAACCGGCTGGAGTCGGCGCCATCGTACACGAAATCCAGGCGGCCGAAAAACTCGCCCGCGTCGCCGAAATGTTCCGCGCGGAGCTGCAAACGCGTTTCCGAGGCCGTGTATTCGGTCGACGTGGGATTGTCCTTGTCCAGGCGGCCGCCGTAGAGCCCCTGCAAAAATCCGCCCCAGGTCACGTCGGCCCGGGAAACACCCGTCAGCACGAGGATCAGAGCAAACATTACCGCTGCTATCTGTTTCACCTGCCACCTCCACCGGTTACTTGATGAACTTGCGCGGAGGGTTCTTGAGGTATCGCTCCGTGAACAGGTCGTCCGGAACGTCCTGGTTGTAGGCGATCTTTGAGAACGTCACGACGGTCTTGCTGCCCTTCTTGAGATCCTCCATACTGCGCGCCGTGACCGTCAGGATACCGTCGACCTCCTCGATCTTCTCCGCCGTAAAGACCCGGGTCATGGTACCGTTCTTGTCGAAGTACTCCTCCTTGAGCGGCAGGTATGTGTTCTTGTCGATATAGGAGATCTTGCGGCTGAACCCGTTGTAGGGTTGATTGGGTATTGACTCGATGACAAAGACCGTGGTGCCGTTCAGCTCGGCCTCGCCCGTCAGCGTATGGCTGTCTTCGGTCCAGTGGCGCCCGGAGACGTCTTCGTAGGAGAAATCGGACCCGACGAAGCTCGAGTTCTTGTCGTCGGCGGAGATCGGTTTTATCAGGTCGACGGCCGGAACGTAGATCCATCTCATGTCGTTGCCGTCGGACGTCTTGTGGACCATGAAGGTAAGCCGGGCAACGTCGGACGGTTTCCTGAAGTACGTGTAGTATTTCTGGTTGCCGCCTTCCTCCACGTCAAGGCGCAGCATGGTGAATTCGCGGCGACGCTCCTTGCCCCTCTTGTCCGTGATGGTCATGGTCACGTCGGCAGTGCCGTCATCACCCGCGTAGTAGTAGGCGAGGTGGGATTTTTCCATGATCCCGGCTGCATCCTCGGCTGACGCGGCCAGCGCAAAGACTACGACGGCCATCAGCGAGCTTGTTAAGTAGCGAGTCAGGTTTCTCATCGTTTCCATCCTTTTCTTATTTGTCACGTGTTATTGATTCTCGGTTTTCAGGGCCTTGGCGCTCGATGGCTCAGCCGTCACGGCGCGGACCGGCACGGCGAAGAGCGATTTGCTGAAGGTGCGGGCTATCGCCGGCAGAAGCAGCATGGTCACCAGACCGGAGATGACCATAATGGCGAGGAAGAAGGAACCGACCGTGATATACGGCACCAGCGTGGAGAAGAGCATGGGCACGAAACCGATGGCGATGACCAGCACGTTCCGGCCGATCGCCCTGCCGGCCCCCTCGAATATCTCACGGAAGGACTCCCTGAAGTCCTTCGTGCGGGCATGAACCATGCGGAGTCGCTGGATGAAGTGTATGGCAAAGTCGACCGACAGCCCCAGCGTCAGAGAGGAAAGCACCGCCACCGGCATGTCGTACGGCTTGCCGATGAAACCTATGAAGCCGTAGATGGCCATGATCGTGATCGACAGCGGCAGCATCGAGATGACCCCCCACCGGAATGACCGGAAGAGGAATATCATCATGAGGAAGACCACGGCGTAGGAACCGAGCAGCGAAGAACGCATGCCCGTGACCATCTGACGCTGCCATTCGACGTTGATATAGGGCAGCCCGGCCCAGTGGACCGTCACACCCGGCGGCGGCGGGTTCGAGGCCAGAAAACGCGTGCCGCGCTCAACGACGCCGGAAACGGCGCGATTGTCGCCGTTCTTTAATTGCACCCAGACGTTGGCCTTGTCGTATCCGGGCGTCACGAACTTGAAGAGGTCGTCGGGATCACCGCCCGACAATTCGAACAGGAAGAGCAACTGGGCGATTTCCTGCCGGGATTCGGGCAGGGCGAGCCTGGACGAGTCCGCGCCGAACAGCTCGTATCGGACCTTCTTGACAATGTCGGTCAGGCCGGTGGTGGCCCCTACAATGTCTTCCTTCTCCAGTTCGCGCTGGAAAGATTCCATGTAGACTGCGACCTGCGGAGATTTCATCAGGTCTTCCTCGTCACCCTGAAAAACGAGGTAATTCACGTACGTGCCGGCCAGGTGCTGATTCATGGCTGTATCGGCGACGCGGATGGGGTGGGAGCGCTTGAACCACTTCACGGGGTTGTCGTTGACCTCAATCATGGTGAGACCGACGACGGCGACGACGACGACCGCCGCCGCAGCGCCGATAATGCCCTTGTGGTGCCGGTAAGAGAAGTCGCGAAACGCGTGCATGGTTCCGGTCAGCAGGCCGTGCTGATCGTCAACGGCCCCAAAATTGCGCAGTGTCCGGGTCGATATCAGCATGGCGATGGCCGGATTCAGGGTGATCGAGAGCAACCAGGCGACAACGATGCCGAAGGCCACGAAAATGCCGAACACGCGTACCGGGGGAATCGGGGTCAGAGCCAGGGAGAGAAACCCGGCCACGGTGGTCAACGAGGTGAAGAGCATGGGTACGAACAACTCGTTGATCGAGTGGCGGATGGTCGAGTCCTTGTGCTTGTATCGTTTATAATGATCGTGGAATTCGGAGATGATATGGATGGAGTTTAATACGGCGATGGGAATCAGGAAAATGGGTATCATGGAGGACATGATGTGCACGGTATTGCCCGTCAGGATAAGCAGTCCCATCGACCAGATCACCGACATCAGGGCGACCACCATGGGGGCGAGAATGATCTTGATCTTTCTGAAGAACAACAACAGCAGCAGGAAGATGATGAGCATGGCGGCAGGCGCGCTGTAGGCCATCTGGGCAAACATCTCCGCGCCAAAGGAGTCTTCCGCCAGCGGCAGTCCCGCAATGTGATACTCGGCGTCGCCGCCGTGCCTGTCTATGATATGACGAATTTCTCCGGCGATCCGGTGCGACATATCCTTCGATTCGATAGGTATGAAAAGCGCGACCGCCTGGCCGTCATCGGAGGCCAGCTTGCCGCGCAGAATCGGGTTGTCGAGAATGCGCGTCAGGATATACGCGGCCTCTTCATCCGAGGCGATCTCCCCGCCCATGAGCGGCTTTACGACCAGCATGCCGCCCGGTCCCTGTTCGATGTCATCGACGGTCGAGGGAGCCAGTATGTCCCGGACAATCACGCCGTCGATCTGGAGTATTTCAGCCGTAATCCGGTAGATGCGGTTGAGCATGTCCGCCGTGAAAGCGGTCGGCTGTTTCACGACGCCGACGGCGATGAAATCGTGCAGGTCGAAATCTTCCTTGGTAGCGCTGTGCAGCAGGCGGGTGGGCTCGTCCGACTCCAGCATGTTCTGCGGATCGGTGTCAATCTTGATCCTGGGGAATTGGGCGGCAAAAAAGGCCGTCACCGCCACGGCAATGGCGATGACCAGCCACGGTCGTCGTATAGAGAAATCCGTCAGTCCCTTCTTCATACTCCATCCTCTTTCCTGGGCGGTTGATGTTTCCAGTGTTAGATGGGTCTCGGACAGAAATGATTCAGATTTTTTCGCGGCTGACGGCGGCGCGTAAGCTGTTGGCGCGGGCTAAGAAAGCCGGTGTGGGCGGAGTGGGGGAAAGGAACCGAGGCCGGTTGTGGAGGTTATGGAAGGCTCAGGGCTTCCGGCCGAACTTCTTTTCCCACCGTTGCTTGAGCAGGGCGTTGAGTTTGCTTTCGAGAGACGGCGGTAGCGGTTCGGGTTTGCCATCCCGGCACAGACTGACCGTCATCTTCATGGTGTCCACCATGATACGGCAATTAGTGCACTGGCTGAGGTGTTTCCTGATCTCGGCACAAAGCTCAGGATCGATCTCGCCGTCGATATAATCGCTGAGATCCTCAATGTATTCTTCACAATGTCTTGCCATAACTTCCCTCGAATACTTCTGCCAGAAAATCGCGCAGAGCCAGCCGGGCACGAAGAATTCTGGACTTGGTCGCCGCCTCGCTCTCGCCGATCAGCCGGGCCACTTCTTTGACCGACAACTCTTCGACATAGCGCAACAGGAACGCCTCGCGATACTTGTACGGCAGTTCGCCTATGGCCTTGTCAATCACGCGTCGTAACTCCGCCGTTTCGAGCTCCTGGTGGGGGTCGTGCCAGTCAAAGAGCTGATGGTCCTCGGGGCCGGCGCCGTCGGAATGGCCGGCCGGCAGGTATTCCTGAAGCGGTTTGAGATCCACCTGTTTTCGGCTTGCGTACAGCGCTCGCGACTCGTTCAGGGCGATGCTGTACAGCCAGGTGCCGAACGACGACTCCAAGCGAAACTGGTCAATCTTGTCAACTGCCTTCAGGAAGGTTTCCTGCACGATGTCCTCGGCGTCCTGCTTGTTGCCGGCCAGTCTCCGGGCCAGACCGTAAATCCTGTTCTTGTGCCGGCTGAGCAGCTCCGAAAAAGCGTCAAAATCACCGGCCTGGGCTCTCTGGACAAGTTCCCGTTCACTCATACGATTTAAATATAGACAAAACGATTCAAAGTTTATATCAAAAAGGAGCGGGTGGCAGAAGCAGACCGCGGGTGCATCATGTGTCTTCTCCGCACGCGGGGCCGCGACCGCCGGTACGCCGCTTTGCCGCCGGCCGTGACTGAAAGAATACGGCCCCGGCGGCGATGTTGAAATATGCAAGTCGCGGGAACCTTTCACGCGGCTACCGGGTAATGAATAGAGGGTTGGCGATTGGACTGACTCCTTGACGTGACACCATATCGCCGACTAGCCCCGTGCCGACTCCCTCCCCCCCGGCACGGGGTACATTTTTCCGGTCATTTCCACATTTCGCGGAGAAGGAAGAACTCCGTTGGGGTCAGCGCAGAGCGTACACGGCGGCTCGGCGCGCGTCGCGGTTCGCGGCCGGGAGCGCATCCCGGAGTCCGTGTTTCTCTTCCATTGGCCGAGTCTCGGGGAACATTTTCACGCCCGATTTTGTAGTAGAGTCTGATAGGCGGCTGGAATGACTCCTCGAACGACATCAATGCCGCCTTTGGCCCCGCGTCGATCCCCTCCCCCCCGGCGCGGGGCACTTTTTTTGTGGCTTTGCTGGACCCACTATGTTGATTATTTACAGGCTCTTGAGGGGAATCTGGGAAAAAGACCGGCCGGCCGGGAACATCTCGCGCCCAAACATTGTAGTAGAGGCTGACTGGCGGCTGGACGGACATCGGGATATGACAACCATGCCGTCAGTCGACCCCGGGCCGTCTCCCTCCCCCACGGCACGGGGTTTCTTTTTGCCTGAAATAACCCGACGGTTTCCAATCAGGAAAGGGGAGTAGCGGGAATCGGGTGCTTTCCGAGAGTCGTCTTTAGAACTTGACCCAGCGCGGGACCCTGGGGAAGGGGAGGACGTCGCGGATGTTGGCCATGCCGGTTATATACATGATGGCGCGGTCGAAACCGAGGCCGAACCCGGCGTGCGGAACCGAACCCCACCTGCGAATGTCCAGGTACCAGAAGTAGTTGTCGAAATCCGTGATGCCCTTGGCGGTCATTCGATCCTTCAGAACGTCGTAGCGGTCCTCGCGCTGGGAACCGCCGATAATCTCTCCCACCTTGGGTACGAGCACGTCCATGGCGCGGACCGTCTTACCGTCGTCGTTAACCTTCATGTAGAAGGACTTGATCTCTTCCGGGTAGTCATAGACAATGACCGGTTTTTGGAACGTCTTTTCAGTCAGGTAGCGTTCGTGCTCCGATTGCAGATCGCGTCCCCAGCCGACCGGGTACTCGAAGGGTTCACGGGCCGACTCGAGGATTTTCACCGCCTCCGTATAGGTGAGGCGCTCGAACTCCGACGACGCAACCGCCTCCAGCGTCCGGCATACGTCCTTGTCGATCCACTTGCTGAAGAACGCCATTTCGTCGGCGCAATCCTCCAGCGCGAAACGGAAGAGTGACTTCACGAAGTCCTCAGCGAGGTCCATGTTGTCGTCGAGCTCCGCCCAGGCCATTTCCGGCTCGATCATCCAGAATTCGGAGGCGTGACGGCTGGTATTGGAGTTCTCGGCTCGAAAGGTCGGCCCGAACGTATAGACGTCACCAAGGGCGGTGGCCAGAAGCTCGGCTTCGAGCTGGCCGGAAACCGTCAGAAAAGTCTCGTGGGCGAAGAAGTCGGCATCCCAGTCGACCTGGCCGTCCTTGCGCGGCACGTTTGACGGGTCAAGGCACGTGACGCGGAACATGTCGCCCGCGCCCTCTGCATCGGAGGCTGAGATAATAGGCGTGTGGATGTAGTAAAAGCCCCGCTCGTAGTAGTACCGGTGGATGGCGTAGGCAAGCTTGGAGCGGATGCGATTGACGGCACCGAACGTGTTGGTGCGGGGACGCAGGTGTGCGATCTCGCGAAGGAACTCGAACGAATGGCGTTTCTTCTGCAGCGGGTAGGCTGAGTCGGCATGGCCCACCACGTCGAGCGTGTCCACGGCCACCTCGTACTTCTGCCCCTTGCCCTGTGAGTGGATCAGACGACCACTGATCCGGACCGCCGCGCCGGAGAGTATCTTTTCGACGAGGGGAAACTTCTCCGGGTCGTTGACGACCCCCTGGATATTGCTCATGCAGGAGCCGTCGTTTACGTCAACGAAAGCAACCGCCTTGCTGACGCGGGCGCTGCGCACCCAGCCGAGGATTATGACCTGGGAGTCGACGGGGACGCTGTCATCGACTAGAATGCGGGCAATCTTTGTCCTCGATTTGTAATCCATTTTCGGTCCTTGTGCCCTGTGTGAGTCACGTGCCCCTTGATCCGGGGCCGCGGGCGGCCGACAGGGCCACTGGCTAATAATAGCAGAAATGCCCCTAAGCGCAATATATAAGGAGTAATAGCCGCCCGTCGGGGTCGGGCCCGATCCTTTTTGTGCCCCGGATGGAACTTCCAGCTCTATCGGACGTATACACAGGTACACAAGAAGGGTTTTGCTCCTAGCGGCGAAAGCCGAACACTTCCTGACCTATCATTCGCGTTCGCCGCCGGCCCGTAACGGCCGGCGGCGAACTTTGTTGTGCCCATTCGTTACCTGCTGGTCGGGATTCTGCGTCGGGAGGCCGGTGGAGCCCTGGTTCGCCGCGTGCCGCACGCGGGCGAGCGGCGACACTAATTATTCTGACATTCCTCTACCAGGGAGCGATAGCGGCTTATAAGGCGCGACGTGTTCTGCTTCGACGTCGATTCGGCCAGAATGTTGAAGGAGGCCCTGAAACGGTCCGGTGAGACCAGGACCCAGCTGTCGTCCTCGAGAATCCGTACGCCGTCGACCAGCTGCCGCTTCTTGCTGCTGGAGTCGGTGATCAGTCGGCGCATTACCAACCCCTTCTTGGACCAGGGGCAGGGCACCGAGACGCTTGCGCGCACGTATTGTTCGAACTTCTGGCGCAGTTCTCCGAACCTGGTGTTGGCGTGGGTCATCATTTCGAGAATCTTGGCCGTGGTCAGGATGGCGTCGGAGCCGGTCTGGAAGCCCGGGAAGATGAAGCCACCCCTTGTCCCGCCGACGAAATCAGCTTTTCCCTGCCGGCGGGCTTCCATCATGGCCAGGTGAGCATCGGCCACTCGAATGACCTCGACCCCGTGCTGCCCCGCGATTTCCTCGACTCCCATGGAAGCGCTGATCGGCACCGCGATCGATCTCGGGCGCTGCGCTCGGATGTACAGTTCGGTAACCAGCAGGAGAAGCAACTGACTGTCGACCGGCTTGCCCCGTTCGTCGACCACGGTCAGTTTCTCCGCAGTCGGGTTGAGCGCGATCCCGAGGTCGGCCTTCAGAGACGTGACAATAGCCGAGAGCTGGACAATCGACTGCGCCTGTTCCGCCGAAGAGGTCGAGAACTTGCGCGGATTGAGACTGGCGTTCAACTCGGTGGCGGTCACCCCCAGTATGGAGAAGAGCGTGGGGAAGATCTGCGACGAAGAACCGTTGGAGTGGTCGATAACGAGCTTGAAGGCGGCATTGCGGATCGTCTTGACGTCTATCTCGGCCAGGAACGCGTGGCGATAGTCCTCGATGACGCGCTGGGGGGTGTCGAGATGGCCGATCGTGTCCAGGGTTGCGCGCTCGAAATCCTCGCCGAAGTAGTTCCGTTCAATCTTTTTCAGCTTCGCCGTTGGCATGTCCAGCCCGCTACCGTCAAAGATGATGATGTCAAGCTGACGGTAATCGTCGGGGTTGTGCCTGACGTACATGCCGGCGGCATATTTCCCCTTGGTCAGGGCAAAGCGCACCACCGGAATCGGCATGGTCTCGAGGTCCGAGACGTTGACGCCGGAGGCCAGCAGTCCGGAGATGAAACTGCGGCGAAGCAGACGGGAGATGTCCGAGGCGTCCCGGCTGGTCACGACCGCCGCACCCCGGCCCAGTGAGGCACCGAAAGCCGCCCCGAAGCGAACGCACATCTCCGGGCTGATCTCGGTCAGGGCCAGGCCCGTCACTTTCGAGTCCGTGAACAGTTCCCGGTTCCACTTCTCACCCCAGACCAGGGAACTGGAGACTATGGCCCCATCGTCGACTCTCTTGGCCGGCCAGATTTTGCAGTTGGCCTTGATGGTCGATTCGTCGCCGAGAACGCAGTCGTCAGATACGATGACGTTGTCCTGCAACTGGACGTTCTTGCCCAGCCAGGAACGCCCGCATATAATGGCACTGCTGGCCACGCTGTTGGGGCCGATGGTCACATCCGGCCAGATCGTGGTGTCCTTGAGTCGACACCGGCGGCCGATCCGGCTCCGCTGGCCGACCGTGCAGTTCTGAAGTCTGGCTCCCGGCTCCACGACGACGTCATCGCCGAGGATGACCGTTCCGGCCAGCTCAACGTCCTCTTCGACACGAACATTGGCCCCCTTGAACACGACGCCGCCGTCCAACGCAGTCCGCTCGACTTTCAGATCGAGATTCATGAGTCCGGCGTACAGGTCCTGATGCACGCGCCGGTATTCGTCAACGTTGCCGACGTCCTTCCAGTAGCCGTCCATAACCTTGCCGTACAGTCTCATTTTCCGGGAAAGCATGAGCGGATACAGGTTCTGCGAGAAGTCAAAGTCCTGGTTGGCGGGAATCAGTTCGACGGTGCCCGGCTCCAGGATATAAATGCCGGTATTGATGGTATCGGAGAAGGCTTCGCCCCAGCTCGGCTTTTCCAGAAACCGGACAATGCGACCGTCAGATTCGGTGAGGACGATTCCATAGCTGAGGGGATTCTCGGCGCGGGTGAGCAGAATCGTGGCCTCCGAGCCGCGCTCCCGGTGCCACTTTATAGCTTCCGCCAGGTCGAAATCGGAGATCAGGTCGCCCGAAATAACGATCACCGTTTCGTTGATCTTGTCCAGAGCGCACCGGACGGCTCCGGCCGTGCCGTAATCGTCATCCGGCTGACGGTACTTCATGTTGACCCCGTAAGCGCTCCCGTTGCCGAAATGAGCCCTGATGGCGTCTCCCTGGAAGTACAGCAGCGAAGTGACGTCGGTGATGCCGTGCCTGGTCAACAGCGTGACCACGTGCTCCATCATCGGCAGGTTGCCGACCGGCACCATCGGCTTGGGGATATTAATGGTGAGCGGCCGCAACCTGGTGCCGAACCCCCCCGCCATTATAATCGCTTTCACGAACGGATTCCCTCCGCCACGTAGGCAATTAGTCTGCCAGCATGTCCATTTCGAGCATGCGGGTGCTGACCTCAAAGAAATCGGTAAAGCCAGTATAACGAATATTCTCTCGGAGGCAATACTGTTCGAGGTCTTTTTTGGCAAAAACGACGTCCGCCTCCCTGGTTGCGCAGGCATCCGAGAGACCGTCACCCACGAAGACAACGAGGCAATCGGAGCCGACTCCGGCCCGGTATTCAGCGATGCGCTCACCCTTGCAACTGCCGCATCGGCGGCACTCGCGGTTGACGTACGGGAATTCGATGCTGATGCCGTCACCGACAAGGCGCCCGACGTTTGACAGGAACTTAAGATCGGAGTGCCCGTGGCGGTCCAGAAGGTACCTGATATAAAAGTCCAGGCCCTCCGATACGATGATCGGGTCCACCCGGTTACGGCGGCAGAGTTCCGCAAACCGTGAGAAGCCGGGATCGAGACTAAACCGGTCGAGAAATTCGTGGATCTCTTTCGGGGTGGCGTGCACCATGGCGGCTTCGCGCAGCAGGCATTCACGGGTGGAGATGCGCCCTTCCATCCAGTCCGGGATCAGTTCGTCGTTCCTGCCGCCGGAGAAATGGTTAAACAGCGTGTACCCGATGTCGGTCGTCGCGACCGTACCGTCGAAATCGCAGAATATCAGGAGGGGCTTCTTTCTCATACAGTATCAGCCCGCCAGCACAATTGTTGACAGCAGGAGGGCGGCCAGCATGAAGCACAGCAGCCAGTAACGGTAAAACGCCGAGCGGCGGAACATTTCCGACAGGACGATCAGGCGCGTGAGGGTGGCCAGCAGCACGATTATTATGCCCCACCTGGACAAATCGGCAGAGATCGGCCAGCCGAGCACCGAGAGCAGGGTTGTGGTCAGGAACCACACGAGGAAAAGATACCACATCACCCGCTGAACGACGACAAGCACCCCGAGATCAAGCACCCTGTCCTTCATAACAGACCTGCCAGGGGTTCCCAGGCCAGGCGAAAAGCCAGATAAAGCATGGTAACGAAGAACAGGATCTTCACGACGAACGGTTTGGCCAGAGTGCCGAAGTAACCTCCGATTTTGCCGCCGAAAATGATGCCGAGGATCACCGGCGACACGACAGCCGGGTCCAGGCGCCCGCTGAGGAAATAGACGGCCGTGGCGGCGGCTGCGGAGAAACCTATCAGGAAGGCCGACGTCCCCCTCGCCGTCGTCAGCGGCAGCCCGACGATCAGAAACAACAGGGGGATGATGATGACTCCCCCGCCGATACCGATCATTCCGGCCAGGGTCCCGGCCACGTAGATGAGCGCGCTGCACAGCAACAGGTAGCGCTTCCGACTGTCCTGAAAGGTCATCCGTTCCGAGGGCTGCCGCCCTTTGAGGAACGCGAAAGCGGTATAGAGCAGGACAGCCGTGAACATGAGCCTCAGCAAATCGGTGGGCACGTAGCTGCTGAGAATGCTCCCGGTAATGTTCCCCATGGCCATGAAGATGGTCAGTACCACCACCAGTTCCAGGTCGACCATGCCGCGCCTGAGGTATTCCGTGGAGGACGCGATCGAGTTTACGACGATTGCCGCCACCGAGACCGGAATCGCCGTCTTCATATCAAGACCGGTCGCGACGGTGAGAAAGGGCACCATGACGATGCCGCCGCCCAGCCCGAGATAGCCGCCGAGCACGCCGGCGGTCAGTCCGCAGATGACGTAGAGTAGGTAATCGCTCATGTGGAGGGTTCCCGCAGGAGCCTGGAGGCTGTTTGAATCTCGGGCCTCTGGTGGATAAGCACGCGTGCATATGCTTCGTACGTCCCGAATCTCCGTTCGCAGGCAATCTGCTGCAGCCGCATCTTGATATAATCGGCGTACTTCGCAAACTGGCGGGCGTCGTCCGCTCTTGCTCGTCTCAGGAGTTCTCCGACGGCCTTAACCGTCTGGATGCGGGCGCGTTCGAGGCGGGACAGGTCGACGAGCAACTGGGCACCGCGCGTGGCCCGGGAGACGAATCGGAAATTCTCGCGCACCGCGAATCGCTCCAGTCGCCTGAGCCAGTCGTCGGAGAGGCGGAAGCCATCGGAGGCGGCGATGATTTCATCCTGGTGTTCGTGAGCGAACTTGTACAGCAACAGCGAGTTTTCAAGCGCGCGGGGGAACTCGCTTCGCTCGACCGACCTGAGATAATGGTCCGGAACCAGGCCGTGCCCGGTGTCGTTGAGCGTGGAATCGAACTCGTTGAGGTAAACGTCGCCGTCAAGGTAGTACCGGGAAATAGTCAGCCGCAGGCCGCTTCCGTCGGGAAAGCGCGTGAACCCCTGGACAAGACCCTTGCCGAACGTAGTATCGCCCACCAGGACGGCTCGGCCCAGTTGCCGCAAGGCTCCGGCGACGATTTCGGCGGCCGACGCAGTGCCGCGATCAACCATGACCGCCATGGGAAGGCCGCCCGTGCGGTCCTGCCCGCTCGAATAATGGGCTTCCCTGTTCCAGCGCGAGCGGCTGTCAGTGCCGACAATGAACCGGCCGGCCTCCAGGAACAGATTGGCCGTTCGATATGCCTCCGCGAACAGGCCTCCCGGATTGCCGCGAAGGTCAAGGATGACGCCGCAGGGTGTCCTCTTGCGGTCTGCAAGCAGGGAATCAAGGGCCTCGGCAAGCTCTTCTGAGGCTCCGGCGTCGAAATCCAGCAGGCGAAGGTACAGAATGCTGTCGGGAGTGAAGCCCGCAAACGGCACGTGCATGAGGTCGATGCGGCTGCGCGTTATATCCAGAAGTAGCGTATCGTCACTGACCGGACGCAGCACCTTCACCGCCACCTCGGTGTCCTCCCTGCCGCGCAGCAGGCTGCTGGCGCGTTCCGGCGACACCTGCGCGAGAACGACACCGTCGGCCTGGATGATGACGTCTCCGGTCAAAAGCCCGCCCCGTGAGGCCGGACCGCCCTCCCGGACCGACATGATCATCAGCCCCCTCTGGTGGGGAATGACGGTCACGCCGATGCCGCCGTAGCTGCCGGTCATCTCCTCGTCCATTTGCTCGAACAGTTCCGGCTCCACGTATGATGAGTAGCGGTCCAGTTGCAGGAACATCTCGTCCATCGCGGATCGAAACATGCCGTCCCAGTCCAGTTGGCCGGAATACATGTGTTCGACCTCTACGGCCAGATGCGCCAGCGAGACCGCCCGGTGCAGCCCGCGGTCGGACAGGACGTACACGGCCATGGTTCCGCAGATCCCGACCAGGAGAAACATGAAGAGGACGGACAGAAGAACGATGCGACGATTGAACGACTGGACGTGACTCATTGCCGGCCGAGTTTCCGGATCAGGTGGTGTTTGACGTCGTCAAAGACTTCATCTACCGAACGGGACGCGTCGACGACCTTGACGCGCCGGCTCTCCTTCCGGGCGATTTCCAGGAAGCCTCGGCGGACCCTGCGGAAGAAGGCCCCGGATTGTGACTCGAGGCGATCGGGCTTTTTCGTCCGCCTGGCCCGGGCCGCCGAAAGGTCCAGGTCGAAGACGAGAGTGAGGTCGGGCTGGATTTGCCCGACGGCCACCCGGTGCAGCGATGTCACCATGCGGATATCCAGGCCGCGCCCATACCCCTGGTAGGCGGTAGTGCTGTCGTAGAAGCGGTCGCACAGGACAATCGTTCCCGCCTGAAGGGCGGGCACGATTTCGCAGGCCATGATCTCCGCCCGGGCCGCCTCGTACAGCAACAATTCGGTGATGGGAGACATCTCGATCCGCCGGTCAAGCAGGATTCTTCTGATTCTCTCCGACACACGGGTGGCGCCCGGCTCTCTCAACTGCCTGACACGGTAGCCCTGAGCCGTAAGAAACCGCGCGGCGCGTGCCGTCTGAGTCGACTTGCCGCACCCATCCACTCCCTCGAACGTGACAAACAGCCGCGGCCGTCTGACTCTCGTGGCTTTCCTTTTTGTACGTGCCTTCGTGACCATGAAAAAAACCGGCGATCGTTGATCGCCGGTTAATCTACTCAATTCGCGGATTGATTCAAGACTATTTTTTCTTTCTGACCACGCGCTGAGGAAGGGTTGTCCTCGTGGTCGTTTTCTTCGTGGTCGCCTTTCTCTTGGCCGGCGGTTTTGCGGCCGCGGGTTTCTTGGCGGCGGCTCGTGCCGCTTTCGGCCGCGCCTTTTTCCAGCCGTACCTGGCGATGAATTCCTCGGTCAGGCGGCGGGCCTCTTCGTCCGTGTACTGGATGGGCGGCGACTTCTTGAAATAGGACGAGGGCTCCACCACGGCCCCGGACAGCTTGTTGTCAAGGGCCAGCTTGCAGCACCTCACGGCGTCGATCACTACGCCGGCGGAGTTGGGGCTGTCCCACACTTCCATCTTCATCTCGATGTTGAGCGGCACGTTGCCGAAGGTGGTACCCTCCATGCGGATGTAGGCCCATTTGCGGTCGTCAAGCCACTCGACGTAGTCGGACGGTCCGATGTGGATGTTTCCGGGCTTCATCTCGTAGGTGAGCTGGCTGGTAACGGCGTTGGTCTTGGAGATCTTCTTTGACTCCAGGCGCGACCGCTCCAGCATGTTCAGGAAATCGGTGTTGCCGCCGACATTGAGCTGGCTGGTCCGCTCCAGCTTCACGCCGCGATCGAGAAACAGGCGCGTCAACACGCGATGGGCGATGGTGGCACCCACCTGTGACTTGATATCGTCCCCGATGACGGGCAGGCCTTTCTCCTTGAAGCGCTTCTGCCAGTAAGGCTCGCGGGCGATGAAGACCGGGATGCAGTTTACCAGGCCGCAACCGGCTTCCAGAATCTGCTCCACGTACCACTTTGTGGCCTCCTCCGAACCGACGGGCAGGTAATTGATAACGACGTCCGTGTTGGTGTCTTTCAACAACCTGACGATGTCCACCGTCTCCCCGGGAGCTTTCTCGATGATCTGCGAAAGGTAGTACCCCAGCCCGTCGTGCGTCATGCCGCGCTGCACGGTGATTCCCAGTTTGGGCACGTCGCAGAACTTGTACGTGTTGTTCGGCCAGGTGTAGATCGCCTCGGAAAGATCCTTGCCCACCTTGTTCTTGTCGATGTCGATGGCGGCTGAGAATTCGATGTCCCGGATGTGGTAGCCGCCGAGATTGACGTGCATAAGGCCGGGCACGACGTCCTCGTCCTTGGCCTTCCGGTAAAACTCAACTCCCTGCACGAGGGAGGAGGCACAGTTGCCAACGCCGATGATGGCCACGCGCACTTTTGCCATTCCTTTGACCCCTTGCTTGTATGGTTCCTTTATGACCTGTTGACTTTTCTGCCTGCGGCAAGGATACAGGCGCCGTGACGGCGGGGTCAAATTATATTTGCACCGCGGGCAAAAATATATAATAATAGTATAGCTATTGTGACCAAATGGTCATGTGAGGTGTTGCGCAACGCGCCCTGCGGCCTGCCGCCGGGGCACTGATACAGGCAGGTTTTTCAATGCTCGATGAAAACACCGTCGCCGACCTCGTTGAGCGCGGCGTAATCAACGATACGTTCCGGCGGCTGCCACGGCAGAAGAAGAATCAGATCTACCGGACGGCGGTGGCGCTGTTCGGTGAGTATGGGTACGACGGTCTGCCGGTGGACAGGTTATGCCGCGAGGCCGGAATTTCGAAGGGATCGTTCTTCCAGTATTTTCCGTCGAAGAGCCACCTGCTGGAGTTTACTATCCTCGTGTTTGACGACTACCTGGTCAAATGGCTGGCCGAGATTCGTCGGCAGGAGAAGACCGTCTTCGCCCGGGAGCGGCTGCGCTACCTCTACGAGGCGCTGGTTCTTAACGCCAAACTGTACCGATCGGAGCAAAGGTTCTACCTTTTTGTGACTCACGCCCTGCGACACGCGGCGGTGGTGACGGAGGGGATTGACCTGGAACGGCACTTCCGCCAGTACGTGTGTGAGATTGTCGAGCGTGCCGCGCAGACGGGCGAGATACGTGCAGACTTCGAAGTTGATTTGACCGGCTACCTTGTCTCGAACATCATCGAGGCCTTGGTGCAACGCCAGTTCTCCGGCCACAGGACGCCGCGACGCGAGACCGAGGAATACCTCGTTTCGTTTCTCTTTGACGGCATAAAGGGATAGGGCGGCCTCGGTCGGCCAGGCACCGGGGTGCCGACGGGAGCTGAGCGCTTGACGGGCCGGGTGAGTACGGCAACTGCTCTCAGGACGGGAAATCGAACCTGTCCACGGAGATGATCTTGCCGACAGCTTTGCGGGTGCGGGGAGCCTGGTCCTGCTCGCGCTCTTTTGGACCCAGGAGATCGGCCGGGCCCTCGTAGCCGAGAGAAATCACGCACATGACGTGGTATTCATCGGGAATGGCAAGGGCCTGCTTGATGGCCGGTGCCTTCCAGCCGGCCATCGGGTGCGCCATCAGGCCTTCAGTGACGGCCCCCAGCAGCAGCGACATGGCGGCCAAACCGCAATCGAACTGGTAATATGCGATTGGATCGTCGTCGCGCGTGTAGTCGTCCTGTTCCCGGGCGCAGATAACGACGAGAACCGGGGCTCGGGCGGCCCACTGGTTGCCGCGAGCCAGGGCCGAGACCACTTTCGCGTGCTGCTGAGTGTCGGATACGAATATAAACCGCCAGGGCTGGTTGTTTGAACAGGAGGGTGACCAGCGGACGGTCTCAAACAGCCGTTCAAGGACGTCCTGCGGCACGGGCCTGTCCAGGTAGGACCTCCGGCTGCGCCGCTCAAGGAAAATCGATTTTACCACAGTACCACCTTCCGGACAAGAGGAAGCTGCTTTTCTGCTATATCTTCCGGGCTACGGCGGGTTTGAAGTCGCGCCGGGCCAGAAGCTCTTCCTGCCGTTCGCGGATCATGGCCTCGCTCATCTTGAAATGCGGCCCCACCTGCTCGATCATGACAGACGACGTGCAGGAGGCATAGCAACCGGCTTGCCACAGGTCGCCGCCGGTCCTGAGGTATTCGAAAACGAACCCGCCCATGTACGTGTCACCGGCGCCGGTAGCGTCGACGAGGTCGATTTCGTAGGGCGGGATGTTGATGAATTCGTCGCCGTCGTAGATGACTGACCCCAGTTCGGCCAGCGTAACGATCACGAGGCGCGGCCCCCACGACTTGATAATCCTGGCCGCCTCGTAAGGGTCCTCGCGGCAGTTGATCCCGGTGAGTACCATGCCCTCCAACTCGTTCGGCTTGACGATATCGCATATACCGAGAATGCCTTCGATACCCTCCGGCTTTTCGTGAAAGATGCGGCCGTTGTCATGTGCTCCGCGCAGCAGGCCCTGCGGGTCGCAAAAGAGCAGGCCGTCATGATTGGCGCGAATGTCACGTATGTCTTCGAACGTCAACTCCTTGAGAATGGGCCCGAGCAGCACGGCCCCGGAGTCCGCGTACGCTTGCGGCTCAAGCCGGCCAATGCCGCCGGCCCGACCGAGCAGGTCGAGCGTGCGGTTGCCGAAGTCGTCGTAGTAAATGAGCGAGAAACCGCCGGACTCGCGAGAGGGGACAATCTCATGCTGCATGTGGTAAGGTGCCAGGTCGCGGATAAACTGTTCTTTGAAGTCGTCGCCGATTGCCCCGATCAGCCTGACCTCTTCACCCATCTTGGCCAGGGCAAGCGCGGCGTTGGTGGAACAGCCGGAGAGAATCCGCTCTTTCGTGTCGACTTTAGGAGTCCTGATGTAGTCGTATACAGGGTTGCCGATCGCCGTGATCACGGGCTTAGCCGCCTTTCTTCAAACCGAGCAGGAAGCGGGACGCAGGCGGGCAGTCTGGCTGGCGGCTTACGGGCGGCGTTGGTGCGTGCCTGATCATGAGATACCGGGTTTTTGGGGGTCACGCTTCCCGTCTGTCGTCCAGGATCTTTTTTGTATAAACCAGCCGCTGGATACCGGTGATAAGCGACGTCACGCCGACCACTATCAGGGCGAATTCCAGCCAGCCCCCGCGCGGCCAGGTCCCCGAGGGCAGGTAGATTTCGACCAAGGAGCCTGCTATTATCAGGACGAATTTCTCCAGGCGGCCGACGATGCCTACCGCGCAGTTTTCGATCCTGCCCATGGATTCGGCAGCGGCGCGCGTGTAACTGGCGATCATCATGCCGAAGAGGGCAAACAGGCCCCAGCCCGGATGAACTGCTCCGGACAAAGTGATACCGGCCAGTATAAAGAACTCCCCGTAGCGGTCTGACACGTGGTCCAGGATGCCGCCGAAGAGGGTTCCCATCTTGCCGGCTCGCGCCGTCGCGCCGTCGAGCATATCGGTAAGCGCCGTGGCCAGCATCCAGAACACTCCCCAGCCGAGCGCACCTTTCCAGAAGCAGATGCCGGATATGAGAGCGCAAAGGACTGATGCACCGGTCAGGAAGTTCGGCTTCAGGCCCAGCCGCAGGCAGATTTTACCCAGAACGAGCGATGACTCCTCGTAGAACTGCCGCTTTCGCTGATTGATCCCCGGCAAACCTTGTACGTCCCTGCTCATATATGCAGTGGGAATATACCGGTTGCCACCGGCGGCGTCAATTTATATGCCCGTGATATTTCGCTGCCGCCGTTTTGTCCGTCCCGTTCCCGCTTAGAAGCTGATTGACATTGGCAAAGTTGAGCCGAATATTGACCGCAATGTTTGTCGATTACGTTGAGATTGAGGTGGTTGCCGGCAACGGCGGGCAGGGCTGCGTGTCTTTCCACACGGAGAAGTACATTCCTAGGGGCGGCCCGGACGGCGGTGACGGCGGTGGTGGTGGTGACGTCGAAGCGGTGGCCGACAGCAACCTGACCACCCTTCTGGATTTTCGGTACCGGGCGCGGTATAAAGCCGAAAACGGACAGCCCGGATCCGGTTCACTGAAAACCGGAAGGTCCGGTCAGCTGGTGCGAATTCGGGTACCGGTGGGTACTATCGTAAAAGACCTGGATAGTGGCGCTCCGGTGTGTGACCTTGACAGCCCGGGGGCGGAGATTACACTGGCGCGTGGCGGAAAGGGCGGGCGGGGCAATGCCTTTTTCAAGTCGCCAGTCAATCAGGCCCCGCGCAAGGCTCAGCCGGGCCTGCCCGGCGAAAGCCACCGTCTGTCTCTGGAGTTGAAACTTCTGGCCGACGTCGGCCTGGTCGGTCAGCCCAACGCCGGCAAATCAACCATCCTGGCCACTTTTTCGGCGGCGCGGCCAAAGATTGCCGAGTACCCGTTCACAACACTGATTCCCAATCTCGGTATTGTCAGGCTCCGGGAGTACAAGTCCTGCGTCATGGCCGACATTCCGGGATTGATCAAGGGCGCGGCCGAGGGTAAAGGGCTGGGACACCAGTTTCTCAAACATATCCAGCGGACGGCCGTGCTGGTGTACGTGATTGACGTCAATGATGATGACATTACGAACACTCAGGCCGTACTCCAGCGAGAACTGGCCGGGTTTGACCCGGCCCTGCCGGCGCGACCGGCCCTGACCGTGATTTCCAAAGTGGACACGTTGTCCCAGCAGGCGCTAAAAGAGGTTTCCCGGCGCCTGCCTCAGGAGTATATTTACCTGTCGGCCGTGGCCGGCACTGGTTCAGACGCGTTTCTTCAGGCCATAGAGAGAGAACTTGACCGGGAGCGAACTAAAGGAACGACTGACTGACACTATCGCCCTGCTGTCGATACCGGGTATCGGTCGCGGGCGGTTTCGCAAGCTGGTGGAGCGGTTCGGCACGCCGGCCGGTGTTCTGGCGGCCTCCAGGTCGGAACTGGAGTCAGTCTCGGGCCTGTCACATACCATTGCCGGTGCCGTCAGAGAGGGATACGACGGAGAAAAAGCCCGGCAGGCGGCGTCACGCATCATGCAACTCGGCTGGTCGGTGCTCTTTCCGAAAGAGGAAGGATATCCGCCGCTGCTCAGCGAGTTGGTCGACCGGCCGGCGGTTTTGTTCAGATCGGGCGATGACCGGCAGCCGGTAGAGAAGGTCGTGGCCATAGTCGGGACCCGTCACGCCACCGAGAAAGGGCGTCGTTTTGCTTCCCATCTGGCGGGCGAATTGGCCCGTGCCGGAATTCCGGTGGTTTCGGGCATGGCCGAAGGCATTGACGCCGCCGCGCACCGGGGTGCGCTCGATGCCGGTGGCCGCACAATCGCGGTCTGGGGGACGTCGCTGGACATCGTGTACCCGCCGTCCAACGGGTCGCTTGCCCGTGAGATTCTGCAGAGCGGCGCCATATATTCGGAGTACTTGCCCGGGACCCGTCCCGAGAAAACAGCCTTTCCGGAGCGCAACCGGATCATATCCGGGATATCCGAGGCGGTCGTGGTAGTGGAAGCCGGAGCCCGTTCCGGGGCACTGATTACCGCCCGCTGCGCCATCGATCAGAACAGGGAGCTTTTTGCCGTACCGGGGGCACCCGACGCGGCAAACGCCGAGGGCACTAACGCCCTGATCAAGAAAGGCGCCAACCTTTTGACCCGTGTGTTTGACATATTCGATCACCTCCCGCGGCTGAAGGGTGAAGTAGCCGTTAAGCGATTTCAGGCTCTTCCCGACATGACGGAGACGGAGCGCAGGATGGTCGGTTTTCTCTCGGATTGCCCGGTGCAAATCGACCAGTTATCCCGGGCGGCCGACCTTGCCGTTCCCGAACTGATGGGGTTCCTGCTGGCGCTGGAGGTAAAGGGGGTGGTGCGGGAATTGTCAGGCAAGCGATTCGTGCTTACTGAATAGACACCATGGTGGTTAGAACGGCAACGATCGTCAATAAGCTCGGCCTGCACGCCCGCCCGTGCGCGCAGCTTGTCTCCACGGCCGCTAAGTACGACTCAGTAGTGCATTTCACGAAGGACGAGTTGCGGGTGAACGGCAAATCAATCATGGGCGTGATGATGCTGGCGGCTGAGAGGGGATCTGCAATAAAGGTTGAAGCCGAAGGTCCGGATGAAGAACAGGCTGTGGCCGATCTGGTGCAGGTTATTGAATCCGGCTTTGGCGAGGAGATCTGATATTGTCCTTGTTTTGCGCGGGCCGGTTTATCTATCATGGTCGTGCGTTTGGAAAAGACAAGGCAGGGCAATAGGATATGGTGGAGCGGTACAGGCGCAAACTGCTGAAGGGTCTGCCGATCTCAGCCGGGATCGTGATGGGTCGCGGCAAGGTCATTCTGCCCGGCGACGTGCGCGTAGCCGAGGTTGCCGTTACGGCTTCGCGCGTCGGGGAGGAAATCGCCGCTCTGGACTCGGCGGTGGCTCAGACCATCGCCGAATTGCGCCGCATCAGGGACACGGCCGGCAAAAAAATCGGCGGCCCGGTGGCGAAGGTCTTTGACGCTCAACTGCTCATCGCCGGTGATTACGAGTTCCTCAACAAGGTCAAGGAACAGATTGCCCAGCGGCGGCGTAACGCCGGGTACGTCTACAACCTCCTGGTCGAGAGAACCACTCGGCCGCTGAATAAATCGCCCGATCCCTACCTGCGCCAGATGTCGCAGGATATTGTGGCCGTGTCCAGCCGCGTGCTATCATATCTGGCCGGTTACGAAGAAGAGTCGAGCCTGCGCTTTCCCACCGGCACCATCGTGATTGCCAAGACGCTGACTCCCGGAGAGGTCCTGGCCTACCGCAACCGCAAGGTGGTCGGTTTTATCGTCGGTGAGGGCGGACGCAACTCCCACATGGCACTCATCGCACGGTCGCTCATGGTCCCGGTTGCCGTCATTGCCGACCACTGGCGGCAGATACCGGATAACTGCCGCATTATTGTCGACGGCACCAGCGGAGCGGCCATCATCGACCCGACCGACGCTGAATGGGACAAGTACCACAAGCTAAGGAAACGACAGGGACCGGCCGCGGTCTCGCGGATAAAAAAACTGGCGCAGATACCGCCGCAGACGGTCGACGGCCTGCCGATCCAGATCGCCGCCAATCTCGAACTGCCGGGACCGGTGGACGCTATCCTGTCCGCCCGGAAGATCCCGGTCGGGCTGTACCGGACGGAGTTTCTCTACCTCGAGCGAAACAGCTTTCCTGACGAGGAGACGCAGTACGATTTCTACCTGCAGATCTGCGAAGCTTTTCCTGACAGCGAAGTGACTCTGCGCACGTTCGATCTCGGCTCTGACAAGGTCGCGGGCGATGGTTTTGCGAAGACTGAGGATAACCCCGCCCTCGGCTGGCGCGGTATCCGGTCAATGCTGGAGATGACGAGCGTCTTCAAGGACCAGATTCGGGCCATGTTGCGCGCGTCGGCCCACGGTAAGATCAGGATAATGCTGCCGATGGTAACCGATGTGGCCGAGTTCGAAAAGGCCAAGAAACTGGTTTCGCAGGTTATGTTGGACTTGCGCCGCAAGGGGATCCCATTCGACGCCGACGTCCCGCTCGGCGTGATGGTCGAAGTGCCGTCGGCTGCTCTGACTGCCGACCAGTTGGCCCGCAGGGTCGATTTTATCTCGATCGGTACCAATGACCTTACCCAGTATACTCTTTCCGCCGACCGCAGCAATGTCCGCGTGGCTGGACTGTACAACCCGCTGCACCCGTCCGTCCTGAACCTGGTGAAGATGACGGTGGACGCCTGTGCCAAACACGACATTCCCGTATCCATCTGCGGCGAAGCGGCCGGTGATCTACTGGCCCTGCCGCTGTTCATAGGTATGGGAGTGAAGCAGCTTTCCATGAACCCGGCCAGGATTTTCGACGCTTGCCGCCTTGTCAGAAAAATCGACTTCAACCTCGTGCGCCTTCTCGTCGGCTCAGTCATGTCCAGTGAAACCAGCTCAGCCGTGAAGAGAAAACTGGACGCCTACCGGTCGGGGCTCGAAAAGAAAAGGACCGTCCGATGACCCGGCAAGACCTTCTGGCTCAACTCGATGATGCCGACCGCATGCGCGCTCTCGACCCGAGCGGCATGTACGATCGGATCCGGGGCCTGCCCGAGCAGATGCAAGATGCCCTCGCGATCATGCGCCGCCGAGAGGTCCGGAGAGAGGGATTTCATGACGTCACGGAGGTTGTCATAGTCGGCATGGGAGGTTCAGCAATCGGCGGTGACCTCGTACGAACACTGACGCACTTGCAGTTGCAGGTTCCGCTTCAGGTTTGCCGCCATTACCGTCTGCCCCAATACGTGGACGAACGAACCTTGGTCATAGCCTCCTCGTACAGCGGTAATACCGAGGAAACGCTGTCGGCGTTCGCGGAGGCTCTTGACCGTCGATGCATGTTTGCGGCGATCACCACCGGCGGCAAGCTCGGGGAGCTGGCAAGGGTGAACGGAATCCCCACTGTCCGTATCCCGCCCGGACTGCAGCCTCGGGCGGCCATCGGATACTCGTTCGTGCCGCTTTTGATGCTGCTGGAGGAGGCGGGGCTGGTCGAGGGGATGGCTGATCAGGTTTCGCGTACAACGGCTAACTTGGTCTCGCTCCGGGATCGGTACGACCGCAGCGTGCCGGCCGCGGACAATCCGGCCAAGCAGCTTGCGGCGCAGATTCACGGGCGCGTGGCAATCGTCTACGGCGGCCCGGAACTGACCGACGTCGTGGCCGTCCGCTGGAAGGGGCAGATATGCGAGAACGGCAAGAACATGGCCTTTGCCAACCAGTATACGGAGTTCAACCATAACGAGCTGGTCGCGTGGTCGCGCACGATCGCCCCGCACCGGGATCACCTGGCCGTGATTCAACTTAAGGATGCCGGTGACCACCCCAAGGTGAGCCGACGCCGGGAAATCGTCGGCTCGATCATCGAGGGATTGGGTGTGCCCGTTGTCGAAGTAGCATCCAGCGGCACCGTCCCGCTGGAACGCATGTTCAGCCTTATTCAAATGGGTGATTTCGTTTCCTACTACCTGGCCGTTCTTAACGAGGTTGACCCGACGCCCGTCGATGCCATCGAAACTCTGAAGAGGAAACTCGCCGAATCCGGGTAGCCGCATGAGCACCCTGCCGGGTACTGCCTGCGACATCCGACGCGAAGAGGCGCCGGCCGTGGCCGATCCCGGGTGCCCCGTTTGCCGGGAGGCGTTCCCGGGCACGTCGGGTGCGGATGATTCTCCGGACGAGTTCGTCGACTGATCCTCCGTTCGACGCCGGAACCGCCGATAAACCGCAATTGACATCACGATTGACTGACATATATTACCCTATGCGACACCTGCTGCGAAAACTCCTTCCGACCGTACCTTCCGCGCTGATCTCATTCTTCCTGCTGGGGACGCAGTCAGCCGTGGCGCAGGCAAGCGGCGACACGATCGTGCGATGGGATCGCACCAGTGCGGCGATTCTTGTAGCCGTCTTCTCGATAGTCGTGCTGCTGTACACGCGATGGGCCAAGGCGGGCAAGTCGCTTTTCCTGCGCAAGATTCCCGGCCTGGAGGCGGTTGAGGAAGCGGTGGGTCGGGCCACCGAGATGGGCCGAGCGGTGCTGTACATTCCCGGCATTCAGGAACTCGACGATATCGAGACGGTGGCCGGTATCTCCATTCTCGGAAGGGTTGCGAGAATCGCCGCACAGTACGACACGCCGCTGGTGGTGCCGGTTCGGTATCCTCTGGTGCTGGCTGCGGGCCAGGAAGTAGTTGAGCAAGCGTATGTCGAGGTAGGCAAGGCGGATGCGTACAACAAGGATATCGTACGCTACGTGGCCGGGGAGCAATTCGCATTCACGGCCAACGTGAACGGTCTCATGATGCGGGATCGACCGGCCGCCAACATTTACATGGGCGCCTTTTTCGCCGAATCGCTGCTGCTTGCCGAAACCGGGAATGCGGCGGGCTCCATTCAAATTGCCGGGACCGCCCGCCCGGAACAATTGCCCTTCTTTATTGCGGCCTGCGACTATACGCTTATGGGAGAGGAACTGTATGCCGCCTCCGCATACCTGTCCCACGAGCCGCTGATGCTGGGCGGTCTTAAAGGGCAGGACCTGGTGAAAATCCTCATCATTATCTTTATCGTCGCCGGGGTCATCCTCGTGACTCTGGGCATCGGTGACACTTTCCGCAGCTGGTTTGATCTGGGGAATTGAGCGTGAGAACGGTCATTCCAGTGGTCGTGGCGTTCCTTTCGGGCATCGTCATGGTTGTATCCTTCTTTTTCAATCCGGACCGGACCATACTCGGCCGGATTGAGCCGATGGTGCTCAACTGGGTAACGATTGTCGGCGGGTTCACGCTGCTGCTGGGTGTCGTTTCGATCACGCGCGTCAACTGGAGCGGCGTGCGCCGGAGGCAGGACGGCTGGGTGTACAAGTGGTTCACTCTTCTGTCGCTGTACGTCATGGCCATACCGGCGCTGCTGCCGTCGTCATGGTCGCCGCTGTTCGGGGACGCCCGGGGTTCGATCTACGATTGGCTGTTTACGCACGTCGATTCTCCCATGATGTGCACGATGTTTGCCATGCTGGCCTTTTACATCGCCTCGGCGGCTTACCGTGCTTTCCGCGCCCGAACACTCGAGGCGACGCTGCTGCTTGTGGCCGCCGTGCTGGTGATGCTCTGGCGGATCCCGATGGGTGAGGCGTTCCTGCGCCTGTTCAGCGACAGCCTCCCGGGTTACATCAATACGTTCCTGATGGGCGGAGTCAACGCGGCGGTGCAACGAGGCATCGTCATCGGCGCTGCGCTCGGGGCTGCCTCGATGTCGCTGAGGATACTGCTCGGTATCGAGCGAACGTACATGGGGAAGGGTTAACCCGTGGGTTTCTGGGAGAAATTCGGTTCTCTGGACCGCCGCCTGATCTATCTCATGGTGGCGCTGGCGGTCATTTTCCCGCTGATCGTCCCCGCCACCTTCAAGGTTTACGTTACTCCCGAGGCCCAACAGCTCTATGAGGCCGTTGAGGCGTTGCCTGATTCCTCGAATGTCATGCTCACCTTCGACTACTACCCGTCGACTCTCGCGGAGACGGAACCGATGTCCATCGCTGCGCTGCATCATTTGTTCCGCAAGAACTGCAGGATCGTCACGCTGACGACGGTTCCTCTGGGCGGCCCCTCGATTGCCGAGCGCGTGACGCGATCCGTCGCTGAAGAACTCGGTAAAGTCTACGGCGTGGACTACGTCAACCTGGGTTTCAAGTACGGGTACGTGGCGGTGCTCAAAGGGATGGGCACGTCAATTGAGACCATTTACCCGACCGACAACTCCAGCACACCGCTGGCGGAGCTGCCGATGATGCAGTCAATCAGGAATTACGGCGATATCCGCTTCATCTTTGTCGTCTCGGACAACAACATAGTCGACTACTGGATTTCGATCGTCAACGCCGAGTATGCCGTTCCGGTCGGCTGCGGGGTGACGGCCGTATCGGCGCCGAAGTATTACTCGTTCACGGCCTCGGGACAGGTGACCGGCCTGCTCGGCGGGATGAAAGGCGCTGCCGAGTACGAACAACTGGTGCAAAAAGAGGGGTTGGCCGTGGCCGGTATGGCCATGCAGTCGCTGGTTCACCTGCTCATCATTGCTCTCGTCGTCGTGGGCAACATAGCCTATTTTGCCACCGGGCGCCAAAAGAAGGGGGCGGCCCGATGAGTCCGGTGGAAATCCTGCAGGTCTGGGTTGCCGCCTTTTTTACGCTGGCCTTATTTTCGTTTCTTTACCGGGATAACCCGTTTTTCAAGCTGGCCGAGCATATTTTTGCCGGTCTGTCGGCCGGGTACTATATCGGCGTGGTCTGGAAATCGGTCATTCTTCAGCAGTTGTGGTACCCCATGCAGGCCGGCCACTGGGAGCTGGTTTTCCCGGCTATGCTTGGTCTTCTCATGTTTGCCCGGCTGTCGTCCAAGTACTCCTGGATATCACGGGTTTCGCTTGCCTTCGTCATCGGGTGCACGGCCGGCGTGTTTCTGATCTCGCAACTGAACGGGATGGTTCTGCCGCAAATGCAGGCGACCATGCTGTCGCTGGGTTTCGCCGACGGAATCGTGGAGATGCTGCTGGCGGTGATTGTAGTGGTGGGAGTCATTTCCACCCTGATCTACTTCTATTTTTCCAAGGAGCATACGGGCGTGATGGGGGTAACGGCCAAGATCGGTATCTGGTTCATCATGGTCGCCTTCGGCGCTCATTTCGGATACACGGTCATGGCCCGCGTCTCGCTCTTGATCGGGCAGGTGTATTTCCTGTACCACCAGTGGTTGGGGTCGTTTTCGGATATCTTCTGAGCAGGCCGGTGACACGGCGGCGGTTTCTTTGTATAATCCTGTGAGGTGGCTCTGTCAAATGCAGGAGGATAAGTGAAAAGCATGTCCAAATACTTCGGGCCGCTTGTGGCTGTTGTGCTGCTGACCGGCTGCGGCTACAGTCCGGACAAACCCGTGTATGACACGGTCGAAAATCCCGACGGTTTTCCGGTCATGGCGGTTCAGCTCCTGGATGATATTGAGAACGACCAACTTACGGGCCTGGACGAAATAAGCGAGGCGTTCGGCCAACTGTACACGGAGCATTCTGAACTGCTGGACAATGCGGCCTGGCGCGCTATTATTGACCGCCTCGGCCTGCGGCTGCACTACAAGGCCAGGCAGTTACTCAGGCAGGGCCTGCCCGGGTTCACGGGGGCCTCAGGGTATTTCATGCTGGCGGCCTTTGCCCGGCCGAAGGATCCGGAGGTCACGCGCGACGGCCGTCTTTTCACGTGCTGGCGAAAGGCCGTCACGGATACAACTGCCGGTGCGCTTATTGACTCCCTGGCGCAGGACTCCTCGCCGGCTGTCAGACTTAACCTGGCCAGGTTCTTCATGCTCAATGACTCGTTGCATCGACAGTTCGGACGGGAATACCTGATCGGGAACCTGTTTGCGTCACCTTCCGGCGAGAGCGCCATCTCCGGGTCGGCCGGGTTGACGGCTCTTGACAGAGCCTTTGCCGCCCACCTGGGCCTTTATGACTTTCCCCGGGAAGAGGCCATGGTGTCGTTCGGCGAGCAGTCAGTTGACCTGCTTTGCGCCGGATTCGTACCCCTGGGCGAAAACGTCTATCGCGCCGAGTTGTATTTCTATCCTCGTGAACGGATTGAATCCGACTATTCCGTAGCCCTTCGGATCACCACCGCCGGCGTGAGCGCGGAATCCCTGTTTGATCCCCTCCGCTTTGTGCCCTTCGATTTTCCACCGGAGGTGCCAACGTCGCGCTGGGAAAAGGGAAAGGTGGCTGCCGCATACCGGATCATTCGTTTTCTCGACCCGATTTCCGACGTCGCGGTCGGTCTGGTCGACGTCAGCGCCGAGCCCCGGCGCTACCTGAAGCCCGCGGGTGCCGACGGCAATTGTTTCCGTTTTTCGAGCGGTACGGGGCAGTAGTCGAGACGGGCGGGGGGGTGTGCTTGTATGCCGGGGAGAAGCGCTCCGCTTTTCTGCTTGTCTGGCCTTCGGGCTCTGCCTACATTGCCCGTGTTTACAGAAAGTTGTCCATGAAGATTATAATACCGGTAGCCGGTACGGGTACGCGTCTTCGGCCGCACACGTACTCGCTTCCCAAGCCGCTTCTGCACGTGGCGGGCAGACCCGTTATTACCCATCTGCTTGATCCGGTGGTGCCGCTTGACCCTGAGGAGGTCATCTTTGTCGTCGGGTACCGGGGCGAGCAGGTCCGGGAGTACATCCGGGCCAACTACTCGTTCAACGCGCGGTTCGTGCACCAGGACCGGTTGCTCGGCCTCGGGTATGCCTTGAACCTGGCGCTGGCCGGCGTCGATGGCGGCGAAGTTCTGGTCATCCTTGGTGACACGGTCGTGGAGTGCGACCTGCGAAAGTTCGTGGCCGCGGGCGATTTCGTGCTTGGTCTGCGGCAGGTGGCCGATCCGACCAGGTTCGGCATCGCCGAAGTCAAGGACAACCGCGTGGTGAGCCTGGAGGAGAAACCGCAGAACCCCAAGACCAATCTGGCGGTGATCGGCCTATACTTCTTCAAGGACATTGCCAAGCTCAGTTCGACGCTGGCCTCGCACGTCCAGAGCGGCAGATTGACGCGAGGCGAAGTGCAGTTTACCGATGCCCTGCAGGAGATGATCGAATCCGGGATTCACTTTGTCCCGTACGAGGTTCGCGAGTGGTACGACTGCGGCAAGAAGGAGACCATGCTCGAGACCAACCGCCACCTTCTGCGCAGCGTGGGCAACACGGTGAAGATTGACGGATCGGTGATCATCCCACCGGTGTTCGTGGCACCGTCGGCCAAGGTGATCAACGCCGTCCTGGGGCCGGATGTTTCGGTCTCCGAGGGGGCGATTATTCGGCGGTCGATCATCAGTAATTCGATCATCGCAAGCAATGCAACCGTCCACGACGCGCTTATAGAGAATTCCATTATCGGGCAGGAAGCGGTCGTCAAGGGGTGCAACCAGGTTCTCAACATCGGCGATTCATCGGACATCACTCCGGCCTGAGCGATCGTGTATCCACTGAACGAAGAAAAAAATATCGAGGAGCAGAGTATATGGCAGCGGGCAACTTCCTTTTTACATCGGAATCGGTGACTGAAGGGCATCCGGATAAGCTGGCCGACCAGATTTCGGATGCGGTCCTGGATGAAATCCTGCGCAAAGACAAAAAGGGGCGCGTCGCCTGCGAGACGTTTGTCACCGTCGGCCTGGTGATAGTCGGCGGCGAGATAACTACGGAATCGTACGTGGACGTCAATGAGCTGGTGCGCCGGGTGGTCAAGGACGCGGGCTATACCCAAACGGAATACGGCTTTACCTACAACACCTGCGCGATCCTCAACGCTATCGGCTCGCAATCGCCGGATATCGCGCAGGGAGTGGACACGGGCGGCGCCGGCGACCAGGGCCTCATGGTCGGTTACGCCTGCCGCGAGACCAGGGAGCTGATGCCTATGCCGATCATGCTCGCTCACAAGCTGACGCGGCAGCTGGCTAACGTGAGAAAGAAGCAGATTCTCCCATACCTGGGGCCCGACGGCAAATCGCAGGTGACGGTAGAGTACAGCGACGGCATACCGGCGCGGGTGGACACGGTCGTGATCTCGTCACAGCACTCCGCCGATATCCTTGACCGTTCGGGCAGGAAGATTACCAGGAAGGCGCGTGATGAGATCGTCGACAAGGTCGTCATGCCGGTCATTCCGGCTGAGATGATGGACAACCGCACGAAATTCCTCATCAACCCGACCGGCAAGTTTGTGGTCGGGGGTCCGCTGTGTGACACCGGCATGACTGGCCGCAAGATCATTGTCGATACGTACGGCGGCATGGCCACGCACGGCGGCGGCGCCTTCTCGGGCAAGGACCCGACCAAGGTGGATCGGTCGGCCAGCTACATGGCGCGCTACATTGCCAAGAACATCGTTGCCTCCGGGCTGGCCCAGAAGTGCACCGTGCAACTGGCCTACGCCATCGGCGTGGTGCAACCCGTGTCGGTGACGGTGTTCACGGACCGGACCAGCAGCGTGCCCGAAGCCCGGATTGTCCAGTTGATCCGGAAGCACCTTGATCTCAGCCCGCGCAGTATTATCAAACGGCTTGACCTGATCAGGCCGATCTACCGCAAAACCGCCGCCTATGGCCACTTCGGACGGAACGAGAAAGAGTTCACGTGGGAGAAGACGGACATGGCTAAGACCTTAGCAAAGGACGCGTGATTATGGTGCCGAAACCTGACATAAAAAATATCCGACTGGCCAAAGAAGGCAGAAAGAAAATCGAGTGGGCCGAGCGCAGCATGCCGGTTCTGCGCCTGATCCGGGAGCGGTTCGGCAGGGAAAAGCCGCTCAAGGGGGTCAATATCGCCGCCTGCCTGCACGTGACTACGGAAACCGCCAACTTGATGAGAACGCTGAAGGCGGGCGGGGCGAACATCGCCCTGTGCGCGTCTAACCCGCTGTCCACCCAGGATGATACGGCGGCCGCCCTCGTGGCCGAGTTCGACATACCGGTGTACGCCGTCCACGGGGAGGACAACAAAACCTACTACCGCCACATTCACCAGGCTCTCGGAACCAAACCTCGGATCACGATGGATGATGGTGCGGACCTCGTCAGCACGCTGCACAAGGAGAAAAAAGACCTGGTGGCCGACGTGCTGGCCGGCACCGAGGAGACCACCACCGGGGTTGTTCGTCTGAAGGCGATGGCGGCCGACGGCGCCCTGCTGTTTCCGATCATCGCCGTGAACGATTCGAAAACGAAACACATGTTTGACAACCGGTACGGCACCGGGCAGTCGACGCTGGACGGTGTCCTGAGGGCCACCAACATGCTGCTGGCGGGCGCCACCGTCGTAATCGCCGGCTACGGCTGGTGCGGGCGAGGGCTGGCCGCGCGCGCCAAGGGAATGGGCGCTACCGTCATCGTCACCGAAGTGGACCCCGTCAAGGCCATCGAGGTCGTGATGGACGGTTTTCGGGTTATGCCCATGGCCCGGGCCGCCCGGGTGGGCGACCTGTTCATTACGGTAACCGGTGACATCAACGTCATCCGGCTGGAGCACGTCAGGAAGATGAAGGACGGGGCCATCATCTGTAATTCCGGTCACTTCAACGCCGAGATCGACATCCCGGCTCTCGAAAAGGCCAAATCCAAAAAGAGGCTGCTTCGCCCCAATGTCGAAGAATACACCATAGGCGGCAAGCGCGTCTGCCTGCTGGCCGAGGGTCGCCTGATCAACCTCTCTGCGGCCGAGGGCCACCCGGCCATGGTCATGGACATGTCGTTCGCCAACCAGGCCCTGTCGGCCGAATACGTGGTGAAGAACCACGCCCGGCTGGAACGCAGGGTCTATGTCGTGCCGGAAAAGATCGACGCCGCCATAGCCGCACTCAAGCTCAAGTCAATGGGTCTGGCCATCGACCGCCTGACACTCGAGCAGAAGAAGTACCTGGCCTCGTGGGAGATGGGGACGTAAGGCGGCGCGTGCGGTCTTAGCCTTCGGCACGGGATACCGGCCCCGCCGCCGATCATCTGCACAACACGGGCAAACACAAGGGAGGATTACGCGTGCGCTCACCTATTATCCGCTTGACTGTCGCGCCGGTGCTGCTTCTGGCGTGCCTGGTCGTTCTGCAATGCGGTCAGGTCGACCGGCAGACAACTTCGCGGCCGTACCTGATTCTCTTTGCCTTCGACGCCGAGGGAGAGTTTCTGAGCGAGCAGATGTCCGTCAGCAAGGTCGAAAAACACCTTGGTCGGGCCGTCGCAATCGGCGAACTGTCCGGCAAAGCCGTCGTCCTGGCCGAGTCCGGTATCGGCATGACGAACGCCGCCATGACGGCGCAGAAGCTGATCGATCTCTATGCTCCCCGGGCCGTCATCATGACCGGCATTGCCGGCGGTATCGACACGACCGTGCACATAGGGGACATCGTCGCCTGCGACGCCTGGATGCAGCACGACTACGGGTACGTCGGGGCCGACGGTTTCGAGCACATGGAACTGTATGCGTACATTCCGGGGGACGACAGCCTGGCGGGCATGGTCGCCTTTGAAGCCGACAGTGCCCTGCTCTCGGCCGCCGTGCGCGTAACCGGCGAACAACTCGACCTTGAGCAGATCGGCGAGAGGACCCCGAGCATTCACGTGGGCGGGATCGGTGTTACCGGCAACACGTTTATCGATTCCGAGGAAAAGCGGCAGTGGTTATCCGATGAGTTCGGGGCGCTGGTAACGGACATGGAGTCGGCCGCCGTGGCTCACGCGTGCACCGTCAACGGCGTTCCCTTCATTATATTCCGATCCGCTTCCGACCTCGCGGGCGGTTCCGGCTCGGAGACGGCCGAGGAAGAGCTGGAGGAGTTTTTCGAGGTAGCCGCCGACAACTCCGGCCAGGTAGTGATTTCGTTCCTGCGGGAGTTGTAGAGAACTGACAGCCTCGGCACGAGCAACAGAAGACTGCCGTTAGTGCCCGGGAGGGGTGTTGTGCTGCAGAGTCAAGTGGCGGGTCAGGCGTCTTTTCGCGCTTTCAATGAGAACATTAACGGGTACCGGGCCGGTCCGCCCGGCGGGTACCAGTACTCGCCGTCATCGGAGTACCAGCCTTCCTCCTCCCGGTAGTAGCTGTAGTTGTACTCCTCGAGATGCTCTATCACGAGTCCCGCACCGATCAGGGCGTTGACAATGCCGGAGATCGGGTGCTGCCACTCGACTATTTCCCCCTTGATGCGGAAACTGCGGTCGCAGTAGTCGGGGGCGCCGGTCTCGCGGTCGGGATCGCGGCGGAAGTAATCGCGCGGCGACTCCCAGAAGACCGCCTTGAACGGGTGATCGTCGATCATGAAGAAGGTGCCGCCCGGTTTGAGGTAGTGTCCCACCACCTGTGCCCACCGGGTGATGTCCGAAATCCAGCAGTGCGTGCCGTACGACTGAAAGACGATATCGAACCTGCGGTCAATCCTGCCGATGAGGTTAAGAATATCGCAGCGGATGAACTCCGCGTTCAGGCCGGTTTGCCGTTTCAGTTCATTCGCCCGTTCGATTGACTTGTCGGAGATATCGATGCCGGTGACGACGGCACCCTCCCGCGCCCACGAGAGCGTATCAAGGCCGAACTGGCACATCAGGTGCAGCAGGTGTTTGTTGCGGACGTCGCCCATCGTCTCGAGTTCGATGCGCTTGAGCGACGAACCGCCGGCGGCCACCTCGGCCGTTTTGTACTCCGGGTGGTGCAGGTGCACCTCGACCATCTGGTTCCAGGCGGCGCGGTTCTTTTCATGATCCGGGTGCGGCATCACTTCTTCGCTTTGAACATGGCGATACAGCCGATGACGAGGAAGACGCCGTTGATGCCCCACACGGCCAGGTCCTGCGGAATTTTCTCATTGTATCCCGCCGACTGTGTGACCCGGAAAAGCACAAAGTAGACCAGGGCTATCAGGGCGCCGGCGGCGAAGGAGACGGCGATGCCGCCACGCCGGGGGTTGGCCGCAAAGGGTATACAGATGAGGCTGACTATAAACGACGTCAGGGGAAAGGCGTACTTGATTTTCAGGTCGATAATTTCCCGGAGGTACGGGCCGCCCGTTCGTTTCATCAGGTCTATATAGCGCCGCAGCTCGAGCAGTCCCATGTCTTCGGGCTTGCCGATGCGCCGCGCCAGATCCACCGGTACGTCCTTGATGTCCCAGAGGATGAGAGAGTCGAACGGGATGAAGGTTTCGTGCGCGGAATCGTCGAAAAGCCTCACGATACCGTCGCGGGCCTGCCAGACGTGGTTCTCGTAGGCGACGATGGCGGCGGTGGTCAGTTCCTTAAGGCGGTTGCGTTCGGTCTTGTATACTTTGAGGTCGACGCCTTCCTGGCGCTCCACGTTGAACTTCCCGACGGTGTAGAAGTAGCCGGGCGAAATCTGGCGGTAGATATCGCGCACGGTGGTGAAAGCCTGTTTGGAACGTTTTTCGATGGTGAATTCCTTCATTTCGACCCGCTTCTTGTTGGCGGGAGGGAAAACATACTCGTTGTAGTAAAAGTGGCCGACCGAGATCAGCAGCGTGACGACCAGGAACGGCAGGGCGATCCGGTACAGCGAGAGTCCCGAGGCCTTCATGGCCAGGACCTCCATCCGGCGCGCCATCAGCGAAACCGTGAACAGGACAGCCAGCATCACGAACATCGGCGTGAACGACCTGATCACCCAGCCCCCGAAGTACAGGTAGTATTCGAACACCTGCGCGATCGGTACCCGGTGATCAATAAAATCCCTGAGCTGCTCGACCATGTTAATGACAATGATCACGACGCCCACGGTGAGCGTCACCACCATGAGTGACACCAGGAAGTAACGCAGGAGGTAGAGGTCAAGTCTCTTGATCATCGTCAGGCTACTTCACTCGCCGAAAAAACGCGAACAGCGGCTTCTCGCTCACGACAATGTAGACCAGGTACAGGCCGACGGCGCACAGGAGAACGTTTGCGCCCCACATGGCCCAGAACGGAGACAAGAGCCCGCGGTCAGCCAGGTCCTCGCCGCCGATCAGGAAGGCCCAGTAGATTATGAACAGCACGATGGAAATGGCGATGGCCATGCCCATACCGCCGCGCCGGGCCAGGATGCCAAGCGGCGCGCCGATAAGAATGAAGGCCAGCGAAGCCGCCGGGATGGAGTACTTCTTCTGTATCTCTATGTTGAACTTGTTCATCACCTGTTTCTGGGTGCTGATCTGCTGGAGGTTTCGTTCCACGTGCCGCTGCATGACCGAGGCATCGCTCCTGACAGCCGCCAGGGCGGCCGAGTCGGAGGCCGTGTCGCCCAGGTTGAAGGCGAACGTATCGCCGAACAGGTATGAGAATTTGTCGTCAAGGTAGGCGGTAATGCGGCCGCGAGCCGGAGACAGGTTGCCGATAGCCTGGTCCACGCGCTCCTGCATGTCGTCGATCCCCATCTCGCGGTCGGTGCGGTACTCGGTGGAGGTGCGCTTGAGCTCCGACCCGACGCCCGAGACGTTGATCACCTGGTTCTTGAAGTCCAGCTTCCGGTAGTTCTCCGGTTCGGACACGTCGAACGAGTGCACCTCGCCGTCGTACAGCGTAAACTGCATGGTCGATTCCCCATCGACCGTCCTGAGGTAGCCGGAATCGGCCACGATGAGCCTCGGTTTGGAGGGTACTTTCGTCTCGGTGATGCGGACGCCTTCGACGCGCGAGGTCTTGTGGTCGATCCGGTCGATGAGAATGAGGTACCCGGGAATTTCGGATATGAAGACGCCCGAGCGGAATATCAAGGTGGGGCGCATCGAGGAGATGGCGCCGGTAAGCTCCCGAGCCTTCTTGTTGAGGTCCGGCAGAATCTTGTCGTTGAATTGCACCATCAGGACGGCAATGACCGACCCGGCCAGGAGCAGGGGAACCAGAACGTGAATCAGGTTGACCCCGGACGCCTTGACCGCGGTGATTTCGAAGTCGGAACTTAGCCGCCCGAAAGCCATCAGCGTCGCCACCAGCACCGACATCGGCACCGACAGGGCCAGCATCCAGGCCAGGTTCAACCCCAGCAACTCCAGCACGACCCACAGGCTCAGGTCCTTGTCGATGACCCGGTCGATTATTTTGGGGACGTAGTCGATGATGAGCAGAAAAGTGATAGTGAAAAAGGCGAACAAAAACGGAGCGATATGCTCCTTGAGTATGTAGCGCTGCAGGATCCACATAACGTCAAGCTAATATATCAGTTATACACTTCCGGGCAAACAGAATATTCCGCGCGGAATTGCTTGTCCCAACGGGGCGGTATGTTGTAGATTCAGTGACATGCAGGACAAAAGAATCAGGGATTTCGTTGTCGAGGATCGGGTGGAGGGGTTCTTCGCCGTCCGGCGCAAAGACGTGCGCGAATACACGCGCGGCCAGTATGTCACTCTCGAACTCGGCGACTGCACCGGCAGGGTGCAGGCGGTGTTTTGGGATCCGGACCAGTTTGCCCTGAAGGAACTGGCCGAGGGGATGGTCGTCAAAGTCCGTGGGGTGGTCGGCGAGTACAACAACAGGATTCAGGTGACGGTGAATCGCGTGCGGCTGGCCGAGGATAACGAATACGCGCCCGAGGATATCCTGCCCCACGCCTCCACCACGCCCGAGGAACGTAAGGCGCGCATCATGGCACTCACGGACAAAATCGAGAACGATTACGTAAAGCGCCTTGTCGGCGAGTTCTGGAGCGATGACGCCTTTCTGACCAAGTACCTCAACGCCCCCGCCGGCAAGCTCTGGCACCACGCCTACATCGGGGGACTTTCCGAACACTCGGCCAACGTGGCGGAACTCGCCCTGCGGGTGGCCGACGGGTACCCGTACCTTAACAGGGACTTCCTCGTTTTCGGGGGCCTGTTTCACGATGCCGGCAAGATGGATACGTACTCGGCCCGCACGGTCATCGACTACACCGATGAAGGCCGCCTAATCGGGCACATCTGCCTGACCGATCACTGGATCGCCGAGCGCGCCGGACGCATTGAGGACTTTCCCGGTCCGCTGTTGACCAACCTGCGCCATCTCATCGTTTCGCACCACGGTGAGATTGCCTATGCCTCGCCGGTGGTGCCGCAGATAGCCGAGGCGTTCGTGCTGTACTACTGTGACGAGATTGACAGCAAGATGGGGGCTATCGAGCGCATTCGGCTCAAGCACGACGGCCGGGGATGGTCCGAGTACGTGAAAATGCTCGACCGCTTCCTGTATTTCGGCGAGGGGAGCCGGGAGTCGGAAGATTGACCCCGCCCGGACCCGTGCTGACTCTGCAAAAGGTGTCGCGCCGGGTCGGCCCGCCCGAGGACGGCAGAGAAATCGTTAGTGACGTCTCCTGTGACATAGAGCGCGGCGGAATCTACACGGTGCTCGGCCCCTCCGGGGCGGGGAAGAGTTCCCTGCTTCGTCTTATCAACCGTCTGGATGAACCGACCGGGGGCGAGATCACCTTTGAAGGCAAAGCCCAGCGCGATTACTCTCCGTGCGAGCTGCGCCGAAAGATCGGTTACCTGTTCCAGACGCCGCACCTTTTCCCCGAAACAGTGACCGACAACCTGCGATTCGCGCAGGCGGACCTGTCGGAGGATCAACTCCGCGTCCTGATCGAGCAAGTACATTTGAAGGCTGACATGCTTGCCCGTTCGGGGGAGAGCCTCTCCGTCGGCGAGAAGCAGCGTGTGGCCCTGGCGCGGCTCCTGGCTACCGGTCCGACCGTGGTGTTGCTCGATGAACCGACGTCCGCGCTGGACCCGTCTTACACGGCGGGTATTGAAGACCTCATCAAGGAACTCGTGTCCAAAGGCGGGCTGACCGTGATAATGGTGACGCATCACCCCGAGCAGGCGTTGCGCATGGGCGGCGAGTCGCTTTTCCTGGTGGCCGGGCGCCTGGTCGAAAGCGGGCCGGCCGACCAGGTCGTGAACCACCCGCAGACGGAACTCGGGCGCAGGTATAAAAACAGGGATCTCAAATGAATCAGATGGCGGTGATCGGCTACCGCGAAGTTCTGATCGCAGCGGTGCTCGTTTTGCTCTCGATTGCCATCAGCCGGTGGTGGCGCATTCCGGTGCAGAAGGACATGGCGCTCGGATCGGTCCGCGCCTTTGTGCAGTTGGTGCTCGTTGGCTATGCCTTGGAGTACGTCTTCGCGCTGGAGTCCATCTGGCTCATTCTGCTGGCTATCATGGTGATGATCATCGTGGGCGCGCACGCCGCCGCCGGCAGGGTTTCCGGCCTGAGACGGGCTATCACGATCACGTCGACGGCCATGATAGCCGGATCACTGTTGACTCTGGGGTTTATGCTGCTGCTGGACATTATCACCCTGGAAGCGCGATACGTTATTCCTCTGGCGGGAATGATCATCGGCAACTCCATGAACGCGTCCGCCCTTACGATCGGTCGCATCAGCGCGGACATCCGCAGTCACCGCCTGGCCATCGAAACGGCCCTTTCACTCGGGAAGAGCTGGCGCCAGGCCACGCGACCGTACCAGAAGGAGGCCGCTGTTGCGGGCATGCTTTCGATGCTCAACTTTCTGAAAACGGTAGGCATTGTTGCCCTTCCGGGTGCGATGACGGGGATGATTCTGGCCGGCGTGGACCCCCTTGACGCCGTGCTGCTTCAGATCGTCGTCGGCTACATGCTGCTCAGCGCCGTCACGATCACCTCGGTGGTAGCCCTCGAGCTTACGGTCCGGCGGTTCTTCTCGCCGTTTCATCAACTTATCCTGAACGATTCGAAGTAGCCTGCGGCTGGGGCCAACAAGATCGCGACCCTCGCACGCCTCCACTTGACATGCACGTTGAATCATCCGTTCTTGATGTGAGTGAATGGCATGAGCGGGTAATCAGGAGGGAAAGATGCCATGAAACGCACAGTGCTGATCTGTATCGCGGTCGCGCTGTTGGTCGTTCTCTTCTCGGGTGACACCAGAGTATCCGATACCATGCTGGTATCATCGACTATGTAGAAATCCCCCGCCCAACCCGGGTCTACATACGGGCCCCTCCCCAAAGCCGCCGTTACTCGATTTCCCGGATTTGCGCCGTTCTTATGCGCTCTACAGCAGCTTTCATGAGCTCATCCACCGTGTCGGCGTACGTATCGAGAACATACTGACGCTTCCTCTCAATCAGATCCCGCTCCGAAATACCAAAAGGAAAGCGAACAACAAACTCATAGCCTTCAAGATAGTCCAACCAGTCCCGAAAGGCTGCAACTGCCTCCTCGTCCCTGGCTATCCGCTCGATGAACTGTTCGCCCTCAATAATCAACAGACCATAGTACTTGGCGGAGTTGTCCGGATTACGAGCCCATGTCGGGCGCTTCCCGACTATCTCAGCATATTCCTCGTCGGCTATTAGCCGGTATCCGGGAAGCTCAGGGCGATTCTCCTTCAGAAATGCGATTTCAGCACCGTAATCCTCATGTAAGTCCTTCCTCCGGTCAAGCATGTCATAAAAGAAGTTGACTTCCTTGTCTCGGAACAACCAAGTCATTCCGAGCTCAAACTGCCCCGGCTGGTTTCGGCTCTTTTCTACCCACGCGGCTCTTAATGACGTGTCTTCCTTCAATAATGTAAGGAGCTCGGACACAGAAAAAGCCAAGTTGACGTAGTCGAACCGGTCCAAATGGTCTTTCAACAATTGCATGACCTCTCCACTGAGCACAGGAGGGTTGCTCCTTATGCTGTCTGTTTTCTGCTGCGAACAGGCAAGAGCAGCCGCAAAACAACAGAGCATGAACGCTAGTACTGTCACTCTCATGAGCTATCTCCTCCTAATGCAAAGGCGGGTCTAGAATAGTAATACTAAAATTACGGTTCGTCTGATCTATGATTGCATTGAATGCATCGGCGCTTCTTCCAACCCAATTCGTACCCCACTCAAAACCAGGCAGCCCGTAGGTCGGGTTCCAACCGGCCGCAGGCCGGGAGAAACCCGACACGGGCCCATGTATGAACTACTCTCAGATGCAACCCCCCGGTGAACCAAGAGTATACCGTATGGTCTATGTTGTGTCAAGGCGTGAGTCAGACAGTGACACCGCAGAAGCCCGTCTTCAGGATGGTCACGCTACTGCCCCAGTCTCTTCAACTGCTTCCCGGCAGACGCCTTGTCTTCCTTCGTCCCGGCCCTGCTTTTCCGTTGTGCTACAGGAGCTTACGCGCCCCCATGATCAATGTGCGACAGCGCCACATGTTACCTGCTGATTACCACTCGGCGCCGGGCCTTTATTGACAGACTCACCATCGGTACTCCTTCCTTGCTCTGCTTGTAAGGTCTGTCCCTCCTGTTCGACTAGTCTGAAAAACCAATGTGGGAGACTACAATTATGACACGCCGCTTGATCTTCGTAATCGCCACCATTTGCCTGTGGAGTGCGCAGCTTGCCCACGGCCAGAATCTGCTTGATGGTCCTGATGGCGCCTCATACGATGAGGCCAACGACAGATACCTGATTGCAAGCAGCCAGAATGCTGCTATCGTAGCCATTGATCAGGAGGGAGTGCAGAGCTATTTCCTCACCGGCCTCGGTAGTTACGTCTTTGGGGTCTTTATATCGGGTGACACCCTGTATGTTTCGGGCTCCGTTGGTGAGGTGAGAGCTTTCAACCTGAATTCGGCGGAACTCCTGTGGTTGAAATTCATCGCCGGAGCCCACTACAATGGTGGCATGGCCATGGATAGCTCGGGGTATCTGTACATTGCCGATAACTTCGGGTTCGACAGCAAAATATACCGCATGAATCCGAGCGATCAGACCTGGGTGACATTCGTCGGCTCCGGGCTGCCGGCGTTCACAACTGACTTGATCTACGATGAACCCAATAACCGTCTACTCGTCATCGGGTTCTATATGAACACACCAATTACCGCTGTCGATCTTGAAGATGCTACCTTGACGCCACTCGTCACGCCGCCGTCCATGAACCTGGGCGGGATTGCGATGGACCACGATCGAAACGTCTATGTGTGCGAGTACTACAAAGGCACCATTTACATGTATGATCAGACTTTCACGAATCCACCGGCTGTAATCTCAGACGACCACGGCAGTGCCAGCGGCATTGCTTATGATCATGTTCATGACATACTGATAGTACCGGATTTTATGAATCACCAGGTCGATTTCGTACATCTGAACGATAGCGACGGTGATATGATTGACGACCCCGATGACAACTGCGTCGATGATTACAATCCCGATCAGCTGGACCGTGACGGCGATGGCCTTGGCGACGCCTGTGATTCCGTCTGCTGCGTCGGCGATGTCAGCGGAAACACAGACAACGACGCGTCGGAGATCGTAGATATCGGCGATCTGACCAAACTCATCAGCTATCTGTTCATCACGTACGAGGAACCGGTTTGTTTGGGTGAAGCGAATGTCGACGGTGTTAGCAGTGTGGATATCGGCGATCTGACGCGCCTTATCGATTACCTGTTTATCGCGCAAACACCGCCGGCCCCGTGCCTGTAGACGTTGCCCCTACTCTCCGGTGCGGGTCGCCAGGAGAATCCTCGCAACAGTCATTGATCTTCGAGTATTCGTCACCGGTCGGTCGATCATACTATAGGCGACGCCGGCACGTTCTTATTGGTAGTATGTGATCGCGTCCATCAGCTTCCTGCACGCAACCTCGACAATCGGTCCCGGGCATCCGTGATTTCGGGGGGAGTGGCATCGGCATTGTCCCAACGGGACAGAAACGCCTCGTACTGCTCGATGGCTTTGTCCGGCCAGTTAGACTCCTCGTACGTCTGACCGAGGAAATAGCGGGCTTTAACGAACCAGATGCCATAGTAGTATCGTTCGGCCGAGTAGTCGTCCCAGATTGCCTCAAAAGCATCGCTCGCTTGACTCAGGTGCCCGTCTGCAAGATAGGCCCGGGCCAACCAGTACCGAACCGGAAAATGTAGGCTGCCCGAGTGAATTTCAGTGAAGGCACTGATCGCTGATGCGATCCTGCCCTGGCTGAAGTCGATATAGCCACGCAGATACCAGTAGTTCCACGGCAGCGAACTGTCCGACATGTGCTCCGAGCGAATCACTTCAAGGGCGGACTCGGCCTGCGCAAGTTGGCCCGCGTCGGTCAACGTCTGAACCCGATCGGTGCGACAGAGCAGCCTGGCCCCTGCGCTGATCGGTTCGCCAATCTGCTCACAGGCTTCGATAGTGGCAATTGCCTGCCTGAAGTCGCCGAGTTCGGCCAGTATGCGGGCTTTCATGAGCCGCTTTCTCACTGCCGCTTCAAATTGACGGTCGGTCATGTCAACCGCTGCCATGCTGTCCAGCACGGCCAGAGTGCTGGTGAACTGCCCCTGGGCCAGTGGAACGTAGGCCAGAAATTCCCGGGCACGCGCGCGCAAGCCGTCTTCTCCACGCAGGGCGCATACGCGGTAACAGCTGTCGGCGCGCTCGTAGTCTTGCTTGAGAAGGTAGAGGTGGCCGCAGGTCTGGAGCGTAGTGAAGTGGTCCGGCTTTATTCTCAGAGCTTGCAGATACGATTTAAGAGCTGCATCGACGTCACCATGGTGCAGGAAGAGATCACCGCGGGTGTCATACGGGTTGGGTTCATCGGGAGCAATCTCGATATAGCGGTTGACCGACAGGATGGCCCGTTCCCAATCGCCGGTGTTGTCGTAGGCGTAGGCCAGCGAGTTGTAGGCACTGCGATAGAACGGATTGACTCTGAGGGCCGCCTCGAAATACGGTATCGCTTCTCTGACCTTGCCGGTCATCCGCTGGATGAAGCCCAGCTGCCAGAAGGCATACGCTTCATCGGGGTACTCCTCGATCAAATCTTGAAGGAGACTGATGGCCAGGGCCGTATCCCCGCGAATGAGATGATACCGGCTCTCGATGTAGTGTTTCTCTTTTTGGCTGGCGTGTTCACTGTACTTCCGGGCCTGCTCAATCAAATCCCGGTTTCGGGACTGCGAAAGGTAGTAGTAAGCCATCGCAAAAGTCGAATCATACTCCAGTGCCCGCTCGAACTCTGCGATTCCCTCGGCTGTGTAGAAACGAGTGACGAATTCGACGCCGCTAAGATAGTGTCGAAACGCATCGGCCGAGTGGGTGGTGATGTCAGAAATCGGAAGGTCCGTCGCCTCCCGGGCCAGGATCGGCAGCGGAAGGTCCAGTCGAATCTGCGCGCTCAATCTGTCGATCACCGAGAAAATGTCTTCATCCGGCCCACCGGTCACGCGCTGGGTCGACAGAACGTTGCCCGTTGTCACCTCAGCCAGCCGCGAGGTTATGACGATTCCGGAGTCTACCCGGAGTAGTTCTCCGGTCAGGATCCAGTTGGCTCGCGCCTCGCGGGCCAACTCGATGGCAGCTTCCGGCCGCTGGATTTCGCTTCTGTCAATGCCTCGGGCACTCGCCAGATCGAGCATGTACGCGCTGGATATAACCCGCAGGTACTTCGATTCGCCCAAATCGGCGATAAGCAGATTAGTGGCAATATCACTCAAGTGATCCTGATCCTGCGGCTCGGCCACGTTCGTGAACTGGAGGACCGCGAGCCGGTTATCAGATGCCACAGCTTCATTGTCGGTACGGATGTCGACCTGCCAGTCAACGAGTAACAGGAGGAGCAGAATCGCCGCCGCCACGGGCATAGAATACTTCCACCGGCTCCAGATCCGTTTCCTCAACGGCGCCGCACCGGCCGCTTCCTTTTCCGCCAGCGAAATCGCGTAATCGTGAATCTCCGGGTCGTGACGAACCAGTTCGGCGACGTCGAGGTTCTTCTCCGCACGCAAACAGCAGAACTCACATTCGATCAGATGCTGCTCAAAGGCCCTGCTTTCTTCCTCAGATAGCATCCCCAGTTCATAAGCGTAGAGCATGTCACCATACTGCTTGTCGATACACCGACTCATGAGCCCTCATCCTCCTGACTGAGACACTTCTCCAGCATCGTTCGCGCTCGCGACAGAGTGACCCAGCAGTTGTTACGGGTAATCCCCAGACGAAGGCATATCTCGTCCGTCGTATAACCCTGAAAGTGAAGGCTGAGGATGCGGGCGTGCCGCCGGTGCGTCTGATGAATCTTCCTAAAGCAGGTCTTGATCCTCACCTTGAGCATTGGATCCGGGTCGCTCACTACTGCTCCTGTCCGCCGTTGGCCTAGCTGCCTTATCTTGTCAGTACGGATCTTCTTTAGCCTGAAATGATCCACGATCTTGTTATGCAGAATCCTGTATGCCCAGGCGGCAAAACTCGACTCGACCGTGAGTTCGTCAAATTTAGCCACCACGGCGAGAAGGGCATCCTGGGCAACATCCTCAGCGTCCTCATCCCCCCACATTCGATGTCGAATAATAACCCGAAAACATACAAGAAGGCGGGCATATAAGCTGGCCCTGGCGGCGGCATCACCACCATGGGCCAGAGAATACAATTCGTCGATGCCTGACATCGGTTCCATCGCCGGTCCCATAATAGTACGACCGTTTCGCTTTATCAACAGCATTTCTCGATGGCTTTGATCAGGGGATTCCGATCAGCCCGGCCGGACCGGCACGCACTCGTTTTCGTAGTCTCCAGAAAAGTAGTATGGCGGTTGCAGGCAGTTTAGTTTCCGGCCTGGTTGACCAGACAACCGTCCCGGGACAACCGGCCGACAGAGCGGCTTCTCCGGGCGGTATTTATAAGTGCCCTGCTTTTATCCGATCGACTCATGCAGTGTACCCGTTTACACGTATTTTCAAGCCGTTTTCCCCGGCAGGAGCAGTATAATGTTTTGCACGACCTATATGCGGTCGGATTGCCGCAGTCCGGGTAATCGGGTGTGGCCGCCCGCCCCTGGGGGTCATCCGTCCAGGCCGCCGAGACCTCCAGCCGGGCGCCAGGGGCGGCTCATGCAGCCACATCGCGGGTTATGGTGCCTGGCCGAGTCACACAACAGGAAACGCACGGCGGTTCTGCCGTGCCCGTTGAAGTCACCGGCTCCCGCCGCTTCCTATAGTATCTTCTCTTCAGGTTTACCGCACGGCATCGCACACTGCCGGCTCCCGTGATTATGACCGACAGTGCCTGATAAACTCTCCCGCCCGGGTATTCTCGCGGCGCCATCAAGGCGAAGCCGGCCCGTGCGGTCCGGTTCCGACCGTGCGCGGACGGCGGCTCAAGATTGCGCTTGCTTTTGGTCCGGGCGGGGGGCATTATTTAGATCGGTCTGGTGACCGACCAAGGCAGTGTTGAACGGAGAGGTGGCCGAGAGGCTGAAGGCGGCGGATTGCTAATCCGTTATAGGGGTGATACCTCTATCCAGGGTTCGAATCCCTGCCTCTCCGCCAGATTATTTTGGGGCGGGGGGATTTGCCGTGCGTAATTCATCGTACGTAATTTATCATTCGCGATTCATCCGACAACGTGCGCCGGGGTTTGTCCTCAGCCTCTGGCGAGTGAGAAGCGGGCGCGCGAGACCGGATTCAGGCGGCCGAGGATTACCGCAGGACTAACTCAAAAAGTTGCACACTAACGGGGGCAGGTCAGATCAGGACTTGCTTCTCAATCGTGCCAGCCGTTCTGTGGCGTCTTGCACTGACCTGATACCCGGGTCGGCGTTTTTCCAAATGTCCAGGAACGTAACATAGAGGTTGGTGGCTTCGGTATATCTTCCGGCTCGTTCGTAGGCCAGACCCAGGTAGTAGTACAACTGGACGCCCATGAAATGCTCTCTAAGCCGTTCCGCATCGTACACGTTGAGTTCCTGCTCAAATATACGGACCGCTTCTTCAACCTGCCCCAACTCCATGTAAGTTCTGCCGAGGAGGAACCGGGGGGTGAATCCCCAATACACTAAGACATCCTTGATCGCGTCTGACAGTAATTCAACGGCTGCCCGGTAATTTCCCTGGTTTAGTTCATGATATCCGGCTATGGTCAAGTACCGCTGGAGTTGTCGCCTGGTGTTCCCGGCCTTGCTCTTGAGCAACGCCAGAGCTTCTTCAGCCCTGGCTGCCTGCTCGGTATGGACGAGTCCGTATGCGCGGAGAGCTAAATAGTCCATGGTATCTAGGTAGGAGCGCGGTGTTGTCGACGCGAAGCCTTGCTCGAGTTCCTGCAGGCCTTGCTCGGCATTTCCTGTGTGCAGCTTCACGTGTGTTCTTTGACAAATGAGTGGGAATGTCCAAAGACGGCCTTCGGGCGCCTCACCTGCTATGCGGCGGATATCCTCGATTCCTTGATCGAGAATCTTAATAGCCTCTCGGAACTTTCCCTGGTAAGCTGCTATGTTCGCGAAAAGAACAGCCACCCTGATACTGTCAATGCCTTTCAGCCTTGACGCCCAAACTCGAAGGGAGGCTGCGGCACTGTCATATTGGCCGCTAATGAGGTATAGGTCGGCTAGCTTGGCAGCAGCCTGGCCAAAATCCGGCTTGATCTTGACGGCTTCCCGGTAGGATTCTCTCGCTTCGGCAAAACGGCCGTGCCGAGCGAACAGTTCTCCGCGACTGTCATACGGGTTAGCCTCCTTGGGTGCTACCGCGATATAACGGTCAAGGGTAGCAATTGCCTTGTCGAATTCACCTGCCAGATCGTAGGCGTAAGCAAGGGAATTCAGGGCCAGCCTGTATGTGGGGTCTATCTCGACGGCCTGTTCAAGATGGCTTATCGCCTTTGTATACTCACCCATGTCCCTGTACCAGAGCCCCAAGTTATAGTAAGCGCGCTTTTCGTCAGGCCACCTTGAGATCAGCTCTTCCTGAATTGAGATAGCTCGTTTCTTCTTCCCGGCCAGCCACGCGGCCCGACTTCGAATAAAGAGTTGATCCTTGTAACTGGCGTTGTCGACATAATGCAGTGCCTTCTGCGCAAACGCCCGCCTCTCCCCGGCACCAACAAACGTGGACAATTGGTAGTACACCATGGCAAATGTCGAATCATGCTTGAGGGCAATTCTGAAGTGCTCCCGAGCTTCTGGATTATTGAGCTTTGAGATGCTCTCAATCCCCCCCAGATAGTGCCGATACGCCTCAGTCGAATGAGTAGTCACGTCGGCAACCATCCGGTCCGGTTCGTCCCGGGCTGCGAGCGGAAGGGACAGATCGTTCTTGACTTCAATGCTCAGCCTGTCGACAAGGGAGAAAACTGTCTCGTCGCTTCCGCTCAGGACACGCTGAGACGCTATCGTAGTACCAGTACCTACCTCAATAAGCTGAGCAGAAATCGATATCTCCGGTCCTGACTGAATAATATCTCCCACCAGCATGAACCTGGCCCGGGCTTCTCTGGCCACTCTAGTGGCGATATCTCTATCAAGCGCCTGCTTTGGGCCCATGCCCATCCGGTTAAGGATATCATAGACCATCTGACTGGAGACAACCTGCATGTACCGGGATTCCGACAGATCCGTTATCAGGAGGCTGGTAATGATCTCTCCCAATCTCTGGGCATCCTCTTCGTCACTCAGATTGTCAAAATACAGGATCGCCAAACGATTCTCGGTGGCCACAACCTCGTCATCCGGCCGGAACTGAATACTCCAGGGCTTCAACAGCACAATGACCAGTACTATCAGAGCTGCTGCCCAGGCCGGGAGTAGAGACCTTTTTCTCGATGGCCCGGCTGAGGGAGATTCCTTGGATTCCGATGACTTAGTTGAAGTGTCCGCGTTTTCATCGAGATGTCCGACAAAGTCGCGAAGTTCCGAGCTATGCCGGAGCAGATTACAAGTATCTCTGAGTTGCTGCACCCTGTCATTGCAGTACTTGCACTCCAGCACATGTACTTCAAAAGCATCACTCTCTTCCCCGCTGAGCATGCCTAATTCGTAGGCATGCAACAGCTTACCCAACTGTTTATCTTTGCATTCGCTCACCGGCCAATCTCTCCTTCATCCATACAACTCTTGAGCATGGATCTGGCTCTTGACAGCATCACATAGAGATTGTCTCGTGTGACTCCAATTTTCCTGCAAACCTCCCGGGTAGTATAACCTTGATAACGAAGGTTCAATATCCGGGCATATCGTCTGTTTGTCTTATTCATTTTCGCAAGACAATCCTTAAGCCTGCCAATCAGCGTTGAGTCCTCTTCCGCCAGGGGCGAGGTGTCCTGTTGTGAGGAGATCTCCTCAAGCTTGCGCCGAATGGATGATTTCCTTCTGTAGTAGTCAAGGACCTCGCCCTTGAGCACTGTATGTGCCCAAGCTGCGAAACTTACCATGATCTGCACCGATCCGATTTTCGCAGCTATTTTTGCCATTGCGTCTTGGACTACGTCCTCGCAGTCATAGGCGTCCACAATCTTTTGCCGGACGAAGACGTGAAAGCTTGCATACAAATACTCAAAAAGCTGCTCTCTGGCCGGTTTGTTTCCTCTGAGAGTCTCTTCGTATAAGTCGTTAATAGGCAAAGTGGTTCCGCTCACCGCTGTGGCCTTGAAAGCTCTACAATGTCAATCTAGAAACGAAAAGGCAACTATTATGCTGGCTGGAGCCTGCATTATGGCAAATTGTCGCGTTTCGATTCCCTTCCAGCGGGCAGCACGAAAAAAGTACGAGACACAATAGTATGATATTTTGCGCCTGACATTGTTAGATACGGGACCTTCGTCCGGCTGTTATTACGTACGTTTTCTGACTGCATGGCACCAGGATTACACACGTAGGATAACAAACACCAGTATAACATAGAAGTGATCTGATGACACATTTTGGATTCAAGGCCCTTATAATCTTGTTTGTTCCCTTATCGGGCTCCTCTGTTGTGCTCCCCCCTTTTGCCCAAGTTATTGCCCGTCAATATAGTACGGGCGAATCCTTCGGAGACAAGCCCAATCCGGAGACTTTTGATGGGCTCAAAGAAGTCATCACTCGGTGGGTTGACCCTTACGGAAGAAGTCCCATCAATTATGAAGAATGGAAGTCAAGTCAAACTGCCACGGATCCCTTTCAATATAGACTCGTCAGTTCAGTTGATACGAAACGTCAGCCAGTGG